>CEPY01029442.1_pt1 | contig 11379 bp, 9 predicted proteins | sample 530421 | NCBI WGS metagenome assembly CEPY01 (sample SAMEA2620065, study PRJEB7988) | marine metagenome | biome: marine biome (ENVO:00000447); feature: surface water layer (ENVO:00002042); material: "saline water (ENVO:00002010), including plankton (ENVO:xxxxxxxx)" | depth 5 m
ATGAGCCCGACGAGCTACCAGACTGCTCCATCCCGCGCCAGAAAATTCGTTGTTGGTGTCAGCGTTTCTTGCTGCCTCCCTTCAACGTGGTGCGTATTATACATAGGGACTTTACTAACACAAGAGCCACAAGAGGAAATATTTCATTTTTCTGACTGTATGCGCAATTAATCAGCATTATGTGCAATGAACGTACGATTCAGCGCGCTTTTGTTCGCCATCCCCGACATTAATCACATAACTTTTCCATTTTATCTGCAAGTTTAAAGTCTAAATCGCTAAGCCCATTAAGGTCGTGTGTTGATAATTTTACCTCTACACGGTTATAAACGTTAAACCATTCGGGGTGGTGATTAAGCTTTTCTGCCCAAATAGCAATTTGAGACATCCAACCAAATGCACGAATAAAACTTTTAAAGGTAAAGGTTTTTACAATGGTATTGTTTTCAAGTTGCCAAGTTTGACCTTCCTCCAACGTGTTATTTAATGTCGATAACGCGTGTTGAACTTCTGATGAGGTTAATTTGTTCGCCATGGGTGATTCCTTCAATCTCCGTTTAAGCCAATAAACACTGTAAACCAGCCTTAGGTAAAATTCAGTAGACGAGAAAAAGATTCGACTTCCTTGCTTGGGGCGAATTGTTTACAAAAAAATACCGGCACCCTGTGCCGGTATCTATACTTTCTGTGTTAGGTATCTTGCTTGTTATGATTAAAACTCTATTGCGAGGCGCGCATATATTTGACGACCTCTAGGATCATGAACTTTGGAGTCGAAACCACTGTTGGTAAACAATTGTGGAGGATCTTCGTCAAACAGGTTGATTCCACCTAGCGACAACACATAACTTTGCGAGGTTTCAAATAACGCCCCTAAGTCTATATTGTACTGCGCGTCTACCGTGACATGACTGTCAATTTCATAAAAGCCGTCGGCACAACCCGTTAAGTTAGCGGTGCCATCTGAACAATTTTGGTCATCATCGTAAGATGAGATATAGCGTACAAATAGGTTCGCGGCATGAATGTCATGCTGCCATGCTAAACCCAGGTTCACACGCAACTCTGGAGAAGAAACACCTATATTGTTGAAGTTACGTCTACCCGCGCCATCAATATTACCGGCTTGAGGATCCTTTAGGTCGTACTTAGTAATATAGGTAGCGTTCAGTGAGGGCGTAAAACTCCCCGCCTCCGTTTCCAGTTTATAGCTGGCAACAAAGTCCAGACCAGACGTTTCTAGCTCGCTTGCATTAACATAGGTGTTGTTAATTTGAAGCAATGGCCCGGTGAGTGGGTCGCCAGCGCGGACAATTCGGTCAGGGTCAGTAGGATCGGCATTTAATACCGCCTGTGCGTTTTCCTGAATAATTAGGTCTTCAAATGCAAAGTTCCAATAATCTAATTCCAGCGACAAGTCTCTAAATGGCTCAAATGAAATCCCAAGATTGTACGCTGTAGATTCTTCAGGTTTCAGCTCTTCATTACCCGATGTTCGCACGGCAACAAAAGTCACCGCACCTTGCACGGGATCGAGTATCTGCTGTAAAGAGGTTGCGCCACCTTGTGCTAAAAACACCGTGGGCGCTCTGAACGAGGTAGAAATAGAGCCTCTAAACGACAAGGTGTCAGAGGCGCGGTAAGAAACTGCAAGCTTTGGATCTACCGTGCTACCTATATTGCCGCCGTAATCCTCATACCTTAACGCCACTTGAACATCTAAATCATCAGTGAGCGGCAGCGCTAATTCACCAAATGCGGCCCACACGTCCTGACTACCGTCGATATCTGGGTTACCAATAACGAAGGTAAAACTGTCTTGATTCGATAGCTCATCGTAATCCTGCGATAGTTGATTCTCTCGATATTGCACCCCTAATGCCAGGGCTGCATAACCACCACCGACTTCAAATACATCAAATGATGTAAAGGCCTCAATGACCTCAAGATCAGCCTTAGAGTCGATGACTTGCTTGCCGGTGAATGAATCAACCACATAGTCGGAGTTAGGCGAAGACGTGTAGGAAGTAGCAAACGGATTAAAAAACTCACAATTTCCTTCCCCTGGCGTTCCTGCCACTGGATCACAGTTCGAACCGCCTAAACCGTATAGTGCCAATTGGAATTCAGTATTCAGCACATCCGGCACACTGAAGACAAAGTCATTGACCGCTCGGGTATAGCTTATTTCCCAAAACCCACTGTCAGTTACACCTTGGAGGTTGGTACTAAATCTGAATGTATCTGACTCTGTGTTGGCTGGGTCACCTTCAAAACCATTTCCTTCTGCTCGCCCAAAAAAGGCAACAGACTGTCCAAAGGGATTTTGCGGGTGATAATCGGGCACAATTGGCGAGGTTAAAATAGGGAAACTTGGCGCACCGCCCCGCTCGGCCCGATTTCTCGCCATGCCGAATTCTGCTGTCCACGTAATGTCATTTTCAAATTCATAATTGGCACTAACATACGTATTTACGCGACTTTCATCGGCCACATAGGAATAGAACTTACCGAAGTCAAAACCACAGAATCCAATATCAAGACCCGGTATTGTGCCGCTAGGTGCCAACAAACTGGGGGAACCGCCAAAATCTTCACAACCATAAGGGTCAATGATGGGTAGCGCACCCATGCCAGGAATATTAAGAAAATAAGATGCGGGATTACCTAGTGAACTCGTATCATCTTCTGGGCGGCTCAAGCGTCTATCGCTAAGAAATAGCGGTGAACGATTAGTGTAACTAATGGCGGCCATCACATTACCATTGTCGCCAGATGCCCCCCACAGCCCTTGAAGTATATATTCTTTATTGTTGCCATGCGCACCATCTTGGTAGTCCGCACTCACCATAACGCCGTCATAATTTCGCTTGGTTATGAAGTTAACAACGCCGGCGACCGCATCGGAACCGTATAGCGCAGAAGCACCGTCTTTTACGACTTCCATTCTATCAATAGCAATCATGGGGACCAGCGAGCTGGTATCAACAAAGTTTAACCCTTCGTTCGTTGGTTGAGCATTAACAACCTGACGCTTGTTATTAAGTAATATGAGGGTAGACGCTACGCCTAAGCCCCGTAGGTTAATATTTGAGGTGCCCGCCGTTGCATTTTGCGTAAACGCATCAGGGTTATTCTCTGCTCCGGTATTAATGGTTAAGGTTTGAGTAATATCGGCAATGTTTTTTGCACCAATTGCATCAATCGCTACACTGTCGACAACGGCCAATGGAGAGGGTGATTCAAAGTTCTCACTGCGACGAACAAAACTCCCTGTCACTAAAATAAGTTCAACGTCTTTTGCTTCTTTTTTTTCGCTGTCCTGTGACTCTTGCGCTAAAGCGCTTAAAGGTGAGCACAGCAATGCAGCGCTAACAAGTGCAGCTACCGCAGTTTTACGCGTTTTTAAGTTCATAGTGTGATTCCAAATCTGAGCGCATTACTAGCGGCTTAACCCACACATTCCGTTAGCAACAAGCTGATCGATTTCTCATTGTTATGGTGTAAGGCCATGAATAAAATTTGACCTACCTGATGAATGGTATGCCTGCCAACTCATTTTGTAAATTTATTGTGAATAATATGTTTACATTAATTTTACACATGGTCTGACCACATAGACTAAAGTTTAATCAGCATCTTGGACGGTTCCCAAGGGAATGCGCCAAAGCATAGACGCGTCGGTGTGAATAAATCCTACCCAGTAAATTTTTCGATACTCAGGTAGATATTTCTTACTCTTGATTTGAGAGTAAAACCGAAACCAAAATAAAATCAATTAATTCAGATATTTACAGATTACGCAATCGCGGAATACTTTTTGATGGTCAATACAATATTGTGAATCAACAAAGTGAAAGTATGGAATTTCCAAACATTGATGACGTGTACACCTTACTTAGCGACAAACTAGAAAGCTGGTTAGAACAAGCAATAACGCTGTTACCTAACATTGTTGTAGCCTTTTTAATTGCTATCGGCTTTGGGCTTTTAGCTAAAATTGTGGGCAAGTGGGTGGGCAAACTCATGCGCCGTACCTTCGAGTCGCGCCAAATTGCAGGGCTACTCACATCAATCATTAAAGCCGTTATTGTAGTAGCGGGTATTTTCATTGCTTTAGATTTTGTCGGTTTATCAGGCACAGTGACTTCGTTGCTTGCCGGAGCGGGTATTGTCGGACTGGCTATCGGCTTCGCGTTCCAAGATATGACAGAAAACTTTATTGCTGGGGTGGCAATGGGTATTCGCAAACCCTTCGATATTGGCGACGTTATAGAAGCGGATGGTGTTTTCGGTAACGTGAAGGAAATAAACCTGCGAAATACCTTGGTTGAAACCTTCTACGGTCAATTGGAAGTCATTCCCAATAAAATTTTATTTCGCAACATACTCACGAATTACTCTTACCTTGGTTATCGACGCATCGAGGTACCGGTTGGTATTTCCTATGCCGATGACGTGGAAAAAGCCGCTGAGGTAATTACTGAGGCCATGAGAGAAAAGGATTATGTGATAAAAAAAGATGAAACTGCAGTTTACGCAGAAGGGTTCGGTGACTCTAGCATTAATCTTTTACTTTGGTTTTGGATACGTTACCCCGGCGATCCGGGCTTTATGGTGGTGCGTCACGACGCTGTTGTCACGGTGAAACGTGTCTTGGAAGAAAACGATATTCTTATCCCCTTCCCCATACGGACATTGGATTTTAATTCTAAGGGAAGCGACAACTTAGACAACATGTTAACCAGCGCAAGCAAGTCTAAACACAGTAAGGCGCAAGAAAACCCAGATTCCCCCTCGCTAGATAAATCTGAAGAGGGAGACGGCGCCGACGAGTAAATCGTGGGCACTGGCCGTCATTATCATTTTACGTAACTCAAAGGAGAAAGAAGATGGAAAATTTAACCAAAGCAAAGCAGTTAAGACACCTATTTACGGCCCTGCTGTTCGCCTCTACCCTTGGCGGTATTAACGGTTGTGCCACAATAGAAGGCGCTGGCGAAGATATTCAAAGTGCCGGTGAAGCCGTTGAAGAAGGTGCGCAAGAGGCATCTAACTAATAAGCATGACCTACTGTGTGCCTAGACGATAATAGGCACTCGTTTCCAATGTGGAAAAAAGCACGTTATTTCATGCGAATGAAGTCACGTGCTTTCTATCTTTATTTTAGTACTGCCAGCATTAAAAACGTACCTATTAGCGCAGGTTTTTCACATGACTTCAGTTGTGCAGTAGCCTCAACCTTATAAAGTGCCCCCATAGGTTTGTCATCAATCCCCACCACGGTAAATTGAAACTTTACCCCGTCGTTGCATCGTACGGGCTCTAAAAACCTGAGTTTGTCTATGCCATAGTTGATGGTTGACGCTATACGTGGTGAATCTTCAATAACCTCAGCGAACGCTTTTGGCATAAGTGAGGCCGTGAGAAACCCATGAGCAATCGTGGTTTTAAAAGGGCTTTCGTTCTTACACCGCACACTGTCTAAGTGAATCCATTGATGGTCTCCCGTGGCATCAGCAAACTGATTAATCATAGGCTGCGTGACGGTTATCCATTGCGCCTGCGATAACGTGTCGCCGATCTTTAAGTCAATGAGACATTTCATGTTTTTATCCCTATAGGTACATTATGCCGTTTAGACTACTATTACTTAGTTGAATATTTCAATTAACTTCTAATAATAGGTATTTATAAATATTCTTGTTACAATAACGTAAATATTGTGACCCCTGTGTTTCCGCAATACTTTTTCTTCAGGGGCAGATGTAACTGGTTGGCATTGCCAAAAAAAGGAATACTCAATGAATCTGAATAGAATTGATTTAAATCTGTTTGCTGTATTCGATGCGATATATACTGCAGGAAGCCTAACAAAAGCAGCAGATGTTCTTTGTATTACTCAGCCTGCGGTAAGTAATTCTCTGGCACGTTTGAGAGAGATGTTAAACGACCCCTTATTTGTTCGTACCGGTCATAGCATGACACCCACACCCGTAGCGCAAAATATCATCGTGCCCGCCCGACAAGCCCTCGCACTGCTGCGAAAAAGTGTGCAAGAAAGCCACACCTTCGACCCGCTTACCGCAGAAAAATCATTTAATTTTGCCAGTCGCGATTTGTTGGAAGCTAGCATTATGCCTAGGCTTGTCGCTCGCCTACAAAATCTTGCACCTAATATAGGTATTACTAACTACGAAATTCCTCGCAGTCAGGTGGTTTCTGCTATGGCAAGCGGTACTCTGGACTTTTTTGCTGACGCGTCTACCTTTACCGACCCGCATTTATGTAAAGAAAAAATTGCCCAAGACCGCTTTGTCGTTCTGGCAAGAAAGAACCACCCTGCCCTTAAAAACGGATTAGATTTAGACACCTTTTTGCGACTAGGCCATATCAATGTTTCCCAACGTAAGTCGGGGGCCGGGCCTATAGATATCGCGTTAGATAAAATGGGCAAGCGCCGTAAAGAAGTGATGCGGGGTCAACACTTTTTAACCGTACCCAGCACCATAGTAAAAACGGATCTCATTGCTTGCTTACCGTTTCACTTAGCCAAGCACTATGATTTAGCCATTTACGAACTGCCCTTCGACCTGGCGCCAGTAGAATACTATCTTTATTGGCACGTAAGCGCCGATCACGACTATGCACATATGTGGATGCGGGAACAGATTATGGAAGTGGCAAGCAATTTCAAAAGTCACTCATAATACCGATAGCCACCCTAAACCTAGAGTGAGGCAATACGCTATAAGTAGTAACGCCTTTTAGGTATCAGCAAATAAACGCCCTTGTCGATGGCCGCTGTCACTGAATTTGTATGCTAACAACGCCGTTTATTGAGACGTTTTTCATTTAACGTCTAGATAAACGGCGTTATTTTAGCACTTAGAGTGGATATGCTTAAACGCCCGCGATGAGTGTCCTCGCCTACCTTCTTCTTTCTTTCAACGTGCGCTACTCACAAGCCCAACACTATGTTGGAGTGACATCGTCAGGTGTTTAACTTTAACGGTCTTCTCTCATTTCACTATGGTGTTGATATTGTGATTAACGCCCTGCTTAATTATTAAAATACATACCTAAGTATCATCAAACCCGTATTCACAGCCCCGGTTTTTACGTTTAATGATTAGCGAACCAACAACAATAAAATGAAAACCGAGGAATTAACCATGTTGAAAATTGTTAAAACTTCTCTAGTTATTGCGGCCACATTCGGCGTGTCTGGACTAGCACAAGCGAACGTAAACGAAGCATTAGCTAATATTTGTACCATTGTTCAAGCGGACGACAAAGGCGAACTACGTAAAAAGATGCGTACCGTCGCCTCAGATTATCGCTTGAAGTTAAAAGATTATTACTCTGGCGTAAGCTGCAGTGGTAACAGCCTTATCCGCACAGCAATGTTAAGTAACGCGATAGAAGCGGGTTCATTACTGGTTAAGAAGATGCCAAAGAGCGATTTATCTTCTCCAGAAGCAGATGGAAAGACCTTACAAGCGTGGGTATCTGAGCAAGGTTTAGAAAGCAGCCCTATTGCCGCGGTACTAAACGACCGCCTATAAAGCATTCACAACACCATGTGAGCCATTTCAACATGGTTGCAGAGAAATCTGCACTTAAAAGGCGACCGAGAGGTCGCCTTTTTTCTTTGCTTTAATTCGCTAAAGCGAGCGGTTAACTCGCTTTTGACACTTGAGGTGCCAGGGTTTCAACAATATCTAACACGGGTACGCCTTCGTGAAGCTTGGATAGATACCCTTGATATACTTCGGTGAAACGAGGATTTTCTACCAAGTCACCAAAGATGCTGCGTACTTTTAGAAACGCAAGCTTATCTTCGCTGTAACCTTTTGCCGCAGATTGTAATTCATCCGCCATTTGATCTTGAACCTCCAGCGCCTTGCCCTGTTGCGAGGTATGGAACTGGCTGTAGTAGGCCCAAGATGCAAGCACAAGTGCAGAAATATCAATATTTCCATCGTTCGCCAAATTATCATTAAGCGTTGGCAGTAAGAAAACGGGGATCTTCGCCGAGCTTTCTAGACATATCCGTGATAATGCATCTTTAATATTTGGGTTAGCAAAGCGTGCCAATAAGATTTGGCCATACTCATTCACATCCATATCGCCCACAGGGTCTAAATTAGGCTTCACCTCCGCTCGCATAAACTCGCCTAACATATCTCGTAGCGCTGTATTTTCCATACTACCGTGAATAGTATCGAAACCCGCAAGCGAACCCACCAGCCCTAGAACTGAATGCCCTGCATTAAGCATACGCAACTTCAGTTTTTCGTAAGGCGCGACGTGTTTAACAAACTGTGCCCCAACCTGTTCAAACGCGGGACGCTCGTGGCAAAAATCATCTTCAATAACCCATTGATGAAATGGCTCACAAACCACCGGCCAGGTATCTTCAATGCCAAGGCTCGCAAGTTCAGCAATATCATCTTGTGTGGTTGCCGGCGTAATCCTATCTACCATAGAATTGGGAAATGCTACATTTTCCTCTACCCACTGAGCAAAGGCGGCATCAACGAGGTTGATATAAGCCAGTACCATCGCTTTAAGCACATCACCATTATGCTGGATGTTGTCACATGACATAATAGTAAACGGCTTAATGCCGGCGTCTTTACGTGCTTTCAATGCTGCCAGTAAATAACCAAAAACAAGCTTTGGCGCGGTGGGGTTAGCAATGTCGTGCAATACATCTGGATTATCTGCAATAAACTCACCCGTGACAGGGTCAAAATTGTATCCCCCTTCTGTAATGGTAAGAGAGACAATTTTTACGTCTTCCGATGACATTTTGTCGATAACCGCTTCGGGGTTTTCAGTCGCCATCATAAAGTCACAAATAGCGCCAATCACACTGACTTTACGTTCACCGCTAGGGTGCTTTTCTACCAGTGAGTAAAGATAATCTTGACTCACTAGCGTGTCCTGCATTTTTTTGTCGGCGTCACGCAAGCCTATACCACAGATTCCCCACGAAAGGTCACCTGTTTGATTCATGTAATTGTTGACGTACATAGCCTCGTGTGAGCGGTGAAAACCACCCACGCCGATGTGAACAATGCCGGTTGTAACCTTACTTGCGTCATACTGTGGAATTTCTATGTGGCTAGGCAACGTAGAAAGGCTAGATTGACGTAAGCGAAAACTTGATTGCGACTGCATAATAACCCCTTATTTTGCAAGTGCCTTCTGGCGACGCATTGCCCAGTAAGCAGTGATGAAATAAATAACCGTGCATGCAAAAGCGATATTGAAGAAAAGTTCACGGTTACTTTCGTAGCCAGTGACATCTGCACTGAATGAAAATGTATTAAGCGCCAAGGCTATAGTGATAAATAAACTTGAAACAGAAACCACTTTTAGTACACGAGACACCAATGATGTATCTTCAACGTGATCAGGTAGCGCGTCGGCCTGCATCTGATGATGAGCCTCTACCTTTTGATCAAACGATGCCATTTGCGCTTCTTCTTGAGGGTACTCACGTTTAGCGCCATATTTGGCTGCCAATACTGTGTACACAAAGATGGTAAAGAACCAGGTTGGAATAAATAGGTAATAGAACGAAATAACATCCAACGCATTTAGACCAAAACCGAAAACCAAACCTAGTCCCCAGCTAGCTACAGCTGGAGTACTATGGGTCAGGCTTTGGAAATGTGCCCAATAGCGGGTGTAACCAATGAGTGGGAAAATAACGTGTTCGGCAAAAACAATGGCGCCCACTGGAACAACTAACAAGCCAGCATAGGTTAAAAGTGGAAGAAGCTTTGTAAAGACAAACGGGAAGCACGCGATAGCAACAGTCACTAAGCCCACAATTGCGGTAGTCTTATTACGAGACTTGTCTTTAAATATGGCTTGTGCTGCTAAGCCTGCGCGATACAAGTTAGCATTTGCTGTTGTCCATCCCGCTACAATAACAATGACTAACCCTGATAAACCCAACGCGTGGAATGCAACGTCGCCTGGATCGAGTTCTACAATAGATTTTTGTACAATTACAGCTGTACCAGCACCCATGATGCCTGCAGAAATCCACGCAATATAGTGCCCAAACAACATACCCGCAGAGGTGCATAGACCATAACGTTTTTTCTTGGCGTAACGAAGTAGCGCCATGTCGATAAGACCGAAGTGGGTAATAGTATTGGCTGCCCAAGAGAAACCAATGACTTCGAGCAAACCAATGCCAGGCTCACCACTTTGGGTTAATCCCGTCCACACAGACGTACTGCCTATGTGCATAAAGTCGGCCCAGCTGGTAAGGAATGTTTGGCCAATAACAGCGTCTGCTAATGCGGGCATAAGCACCAAGGGGCCTGCGATGAACATGGTAAATAGCCAAGGCGCACAAATACGTGAAAAGTCAGACACCGCATTAAAGCCATACATAGCCACAAAAACCACGATAACACCCACTGCACACACCACGGCAACAAATGCCATGTTTGTGGGGTACCAATTGAGCTGGGCTGGGATGCCTAGGGCAAATCGAACGGCGGTAGCCGACACCGTAATCATAGCAGCTGAGATTACCGTAAAGATGATGACATTTGCCCAGTTATAAAGCTTTGTCATCGAATCACCTGCAATTTTCTGCAAGTAAGTATATAAACTTAATCGAGTTTCGACTGCGATAGGCGTGGTAATGAGTGTCCAACTTAGCACGGCCAGTAAATTACCAATGAGTAAGCCCAATAGAATGTCTGTCATGGTAGCACCGAGTGCCACGAACGTTGCGCCAAAGACAAATTCTGTGGCCGCTACGTGCTCACCGGCATACAGGCCCATGAAGTGTTTCCACCCCTTAAGCTCATGTTTTGCAACCGGCAGCTGCTCATCGCTAATTTGCGAAAAATCTACTTTTTCTGAAGTCGAATTCATTTTTCTCTCGCTTCGATTCCTACTAACTTCACGACTATCTTTGATGTTGTTGTTCAGATAGATAGCCGGCGTTAGTTCAATTAGGGTCTTGTTGTTACTTTTATATACATCAATGTTAATAACAAAGAACAGCGTACTGTTCAGCCTTATTAATTTTGAGCATATGCCAATACTATAATTATTTGCTCAGCGCGGATACTCGCATATCAATAAACAGTTGTAAACGGATTTAACAAAATATTCGTTACTATTTCGTTAATCGAAATTGACGATTAACGGGGGCATTGGCGCTAATTTTTACAAGGCGTTTCATTTAGTGAGATTTTTATTCTCCACAAACCCCTGTTTTCGCGCTTATTTATGCAAATAGGAGAAAAGTGTTAGAATTACGTAAATCCCTACTTGCTAGTGCAGTGTGAAAGTGAAATTATATTCACCGCATGCGGCCATTGCTCACAGTTTTAG
>CEPY01029543.1_pt1 | contig 11334 bp, 7 predicted proteins | sample 530421 | NCBI WGS metagenome assembly CEPY01 (sample SAMEA2620065, study PRJEB7988) | marine metagenome | biome: marine biome (ENVO:00000447); feature: surface water layer (ENVO:00002042); material: "saline water (ENVO:00002010), including plankton (ENVO:xxxxxxxx)" | depth 5 m
GCTACGGCGGGGTTTTTTCTTGGCAGACTATTTTAGCTAATTCTAGTATCTAGCGATGCTGTCTATCCCAGTAAAGTTAGATCTTGATGCTGGGGCCGCTGAAGCTGCGTTAAAGAATTTCGAGAAAGGCGCGAAGGATGCGCTTGCAGAAATTGTAGAATTGAATGGCAAGAAAGTAAATATAGACTTTAAGTTCTCAACCAGTGGAGAGCCAGTCGTCAAAGAATTAGATGAGCAGCAAGCTGCTTTAAAAGGAGTTACTGATGCTTACAATCGTCTGACAGGTGGACAAGAGAATTCTATAGGCAGAACGAAAAAAATCATTTCACAATTTAAAAAGAAAAGAGACTCCTTAGCTGTTAATAGTAAGGAATTTAAGATTGCATCGGCTACTGTAAGAAAGTTTGAAGATCGACTTCGTGCATTACAGGGAATACAAAAAGGCAGTATTGCTGATCTTAAAATTAAAAGAGCCAAGCTCATTGAGTTGAGAGATGCTGTTAAGCTCAACTCTCCAGAATATAAAAGACTGACCGCTGAGATTGATAAATTCGACGCTTCTCTAAAAGGCAATAGCAAAGAAGTAGATAAATCTACAAAGAAAACACTTGGTTTCGTAAGCGTATTTGCTAAGATTGCTATAGTAAGTGCTGGCATACAATCAATCAGCTCTGCGCTGCGTTCTGTAGGTAATGCAATTGATGTTTATACACGCAGGACAAAAGATGTCGAGGCATTCAACCTTGCAATCCAAAATGTAGGATTTTCGCAAGCTGAAACCACTAGGATATTCAATCAAGCAGAAATAACAGCCAATGCACTCGGTGCGCCATTGCAGCAGGTCGAAAAGAGTTACAGGCGGATGATACCCGCACTGAAGGCAGTTGGCACCTCTGCGGAAGATAGCGACAAGTTCATTGAAGCAATTAGCGCTCGAAGTCAAACATTAGGTTTAAACACCGAACAATCTGGGCGATTACTCGAAGCATTCGCTCAGGTGCTTAGTAAAGGCAAGCTTCAGGCAGAGGAATTAAATCAACAGATTTCTGAACTTGACGGTGCCTTCAGGACTCAGTTAGCAGATGCACTCGGAGTTACGACTGCCGAGTTAACTGAGATGATCAGCAGAAGCGAGGTCACTGCTGATGTCTTCGTCGAAGCTGTTAATAAAATGGAAAATGGAGCAGAAGCTCTGTTGAAAAGAGTAGCAGAAGGCAATCTTACAATCCAGCAATTCCAAAATATAATTAAAAATATTGACACCAAAAATATTGAAACTATAGGTAAAGCAATTGAGCCCGCAATTAAAGCGTTTTTAAGGATAAGACTCGCTGTATCAGAATTCTTGAAGGAATTTGTGGAAACCCCACAATTCTTTCTCCTGAAAACAACTTTTAATGGAATAGCTTTAGGTGTAGAGGCTTTCGTTAAGGCTGTTTTAGATTCTGTTACAGCTATAAATGCATTGACCGCACCTTTGGTGAGACTGGTCAATTTTGTGCTTGATTTAGACAAAGGTTTCGGTGGACTTGTTGGCCTATTGACACAAGCTGCAGTTGCTTATGGTGTTTTAACAGCGGCGGTAGCTGCTTACAATAAAGTTCTTGCAGTTAAAATTGCCTTACAAGCAAAAGACGCTCAAACTAATCTTGTCGGAGCTGGATTCAAAGCTGCACTTTCAGGTGCTTTAAAACTTCTTCCAAAACTTGCTCTTGCTGCAGCAGGACTTAAACTTGTTTCTACTGCCATGAAGGATGGCAGAGAGAGAGGTAAAGAATTTGACTCTAACTTAAAAGACGTTGCAGAAAAGCTACGTCTTATTACTGGGGATGCTCCGGCTGCTGCAAATTCGATTGATAAAGCGTTTTCTGACCTTTCTAATGCATTCGGATGGACACAAAGCATGGAAGTTGATCAGTTGGCTAATCAACTCAGAATTGTGGAGATACAATCGCAAAAATCCGCTAAAGCATTCAAGCTTCTTGGTGTATCGGTGAACGACGTAGAATCTGCTAATAATCTCACTAAAAAAAGTTTTGACGACTTGCTAGAAGTCGAAGAATTACGCGCAAAAGGCATTGAAGATTCACTGGAAAATGCAAAAGCACGATTAAAGCTTGCACTTCAAGATGGTGATGCAAATAGATATGTAGCAAATGAGCTTATATATTTAATTGAAGGTCTTGAGAAAGAGCAGCCACTTGTCCAAGAAAAAATCAAACTACTCAAGCAAAGTGTTCACTTCAAAGAAGAGGACGCAAAGGCTACGAAAGAGCAGACTGACGCTTTGCAAGAATTGCAAGATGCGACTGATAATAGTATCAGCCAAAACAGCTTAAATGCACTTAAAGCTAGAACTGATGCTATCAAGGAATTAGGGCGTGAAACTGAGCTTTTAGCTGCCGCAAATATTGGCATTGATCAGGCACAGTCAGAAGCTGATGTAGCTGTCTATGAAAAACAATTAAACAAGATAAACGAATTGGGTACTTCAATGAAAGGGCTTGGCGAGGAAGAAAAGAAACTTGCGGCAGAGGTTACAGAAAAAATAGAACAGGAACGAAGTAAGCAGGTTCAACTTGCTATCGACGCGCAGAATGCGGTTATTGCGGGATTTGAGCAGGGTGTTAATCGCGTTAACGAAAAAGTCTCAGTACTTGGTCAATCAGCATCTGCTCTAAAAGGCAGCTTTGATAGCACTACTTCAATCTTCGTCTCTGGACTCCAAGCCGCAACAGGCTTGATAGATCAGGTCGTTAGCCGTGAAATAGAAGGGTTGGAAGTTGGCAGTGCGAAAAGAAAAGCGATAATTACTGAACAATTGAGAGCGCAAGCACAGGCAATCGAAACTGAAAACTCATTAGCCAAGTTGAAACTGAGTGTGCAAAGCCAGGTTGCTCAAAGCGAAGCACGGATCCAACAAGGTCAATTACAGGTCATGGCTGCACAAGCCAGAATGAGTGGAAACGAAGGCTTAGCTCAAACATTAGATTCCGCCGCGGCCGCACAAAATGATATTATTGCTGCCCTGCAGATGCAAGAACGAGTCGAAAAGAGAATCTTGGATATAAACAAGCAGACACAACAGCAAGCATTAATTGATAAGGGACTTAAAGAACAGGTTGGCAAAACAGCAGAGGATGTTGCCGATGAGATTGGCGTTCAAGTCGTTAATTTAAAAGAAGCTAAACAGGAGCAGCAAGCTATTGATCGATTAATTGATCAATACAGCCAGAAAATGGCTGATGCCGCAACAAATGCTCAAAAATTAAAAGAGGAGACACAAAAGACGGCAATGCAGGAAGGTCAAGACAACGCAGACAAAATTGCAGACGCCTTAGGTGAGGCCGATGGTGCTGCGGAAGGATTGAACACTGTAATGGACGCAGTTAATGGCACATTCATTAATGTTGCTAAGAGCGCAGACACAATCAAGACAACTCTTCAGGACGCTATAACTGAAGCTAATACTTTAATTAAATTGACGGGCAGCAACGCAAGAGCAATGGGTGGTCCTGTTACTGGCGGCCAACAATACACCGTTAATGATGGTGGCGGTCGGGAAGCTTTCCTTAGTAACACAGGTAAGTTCAGCATGCTGCCTGCAGCAAGAAACATTCAATGGACTGCACCAAGTTCAGGTACGATTATCTCCGCCCAAGTGTTAAAGGCGATGCAAAGAAATCAACGCCACAACGGCGTAATTAGCAATGCACGAGTAGATCAGGGACCAGCTCCCAAGTTGATGGCGGCTACTGCAATGACAAGCGATTCAGGAAGCCTAGCCAAGCAGATTACCACTGCGATGTCTGGATCGACGGCAAATCGCATTACCAATAATGTAACGATTCAGAGCCAAAGCCCCGTCAATGACGCTTCTGATTTAATGACCAACGTGGCCCGTATGCGCCTCCGTAACAGCCGGAGGTTTAGATAATGGCAGGAAGTATCACTATAAGCTACGGGAGCGATTCTGTTGAGTTCACAGACTTCTCTGGAGACGATTTGCCAGGGCAAACGTTAGGACAGGCATCGCTTGAATTTACGCAGATTGGCTTAGGTTATGCACAAGGTCCAGCTCGGCGGCAAAGAAAGATCTGGGCAATAGCTGCTTTTGCTACTCCAGCGCAGATAGCCACCTTAAATACAATTTTTGATGCATGGGATCTTGCTAGGTCGACAAGCGTCAATGCTGCTTTAGTCAATGTCGTTGATGATTTATTGAGGGAAAAAACTGGCAACAGTAACATACCTGCAGTATCTACGACAGCGTTTTTTACAACACCGCCAACAGTTTCATTAGTCGGATCTTCTAACAACTATTATTTGATTAGCTTTGGATTGACGGAGGCATAATTTAATGATAAATTCAACAGCTAAGATAAGAGTTTTCATTAACGGATTAGACTATACTGATTATTTAGTTGAAGGCTCAATAAGCGATGATTCTGCATATACAAGCAATATAATTACTAGTGCTGGCAGCTTAAAACTTGCTGGCAGCGCTGATGTCTTAGATTTTAATAAAACAATCTTTCCTGTTGGTAGCAACGTAACTCTTTACGTTACTTTGAGCAACGGCAGCATGTCGCCAATGCCAAGGGGCAATCTTTTAATTCTATCTTCTGTAATTGATATCAATGAGCCGAGTATAACGTTTGAACTTGGTTGTACATTAAATTATCTTACAGCTAGAGAAGCTAACTACGAAGAGGAGATTGAAGATTTAATTCAAACTTTTATACCTACGGATGTAAAGGAATCTTTTGTTGTAGAAGAGAATGATATATCTACTCTGAATAATTTACTTGACGTATCAGGTCTTGTTATATTTCAAGATACTTACGGGACCATCCAAAGTGTCGACAAGTTTGGCACCGATGGATTGGGCGCAGCAGTTGCTAGTGCAAAACTAGTTAGCTTTGACAAGCATTCGGCGATTGACGTCGAAAGCATAGGGGGAGCAATTGAAGAATTGCCTTCAGCTGTCATTGTAGAAGCTACTACAGAAATTGATGTAGATGCAGAGGAAGCTAGCGGTGATGAAAGTTCTGATGGGTTTCCACCTCCCTTTATTTCATCAACAACGACAAGGAGTATTAAAATACCTGACGCATATTTAGCGGATGCTTTTTTTAACGTTAGAAATGTTCCAGACTCTGCAGACTCGCAATCTGAAGTCGTGCCTGGATGCGGCTCTGTTTCGGATCCAGAAGTTGATGCGGTGCAATATGGATATACTGTATCAGGTGAAGTTAATGCTATTGAAAAAGATTACACGGAAACTGTTACACAAGGAGGTTATACCAGTTATGAGGGACCAGGAAATCAAGTCGATTTTGAGTATGATTTTGAACACTGCTCTGCTGGAACATATGCATCGGCAGTTTTAAGTGGATTATTAGACAAACACGTTGAAGCTGCCAACACAGAGAAACAGGAAGCTCAATCATTTTGCGGAAAAGTAAACCAAGCTTTTACTGCACGTGATGATTACAACAGCAGAGAAAAAACTGTTGTTTATTATTACAGTGAAGATAGCGCTGGTAACTTGTATTTAGAGAACGTAGAGTTAGACGAAGAAAGCCAAATAAATGAAAACGCAGCAGCGTATTACGCTTGTATTGGGGAACAGTATTTAGAAGCGGCTGAAGGGATTGCTGGAGGGGCTGAAAACTTGGCGAAAGCAGCCAATACAATCGTTGACGATTACTTGAAAAAATATGGTTACTCGTCTTGGAACACAAAAGAGTATTTTTACAATAGCTCTGACGCGGTATCAAAAACTATAGAAAATAATTACATACATCCTGCATCATCTAGCGCTTCAGCAGCAGCTATTAATAGTCTTACTTATAAGACGCAACTAAATCCATATTTAGATAAATTGCGATGGGAGTATGCAACTGGTGGATTTGACTATACATCGTTTAGTAATGTGTATGGCACATCGTTTGACTCGATAGTCAGCGGCGATGGACTGATAACAAGTCATTCGAACTCTTACAAAGACCCAGGTGGAGTATTTAATCTGATTTTAGCACGCAGAACAACGACGACTTATACCTACAGCGACTTGTATGTTGAAGAATCTATTGAAGTCGTAGATTATGACAACCCTATTAATAGCTACAGCCAAGTAAATTATTCATCGACTGGCAGTAGCAGCGCAGAAGAGCCTGATCGCATTGAAATCCAAAGAGACGCTGACGGTAATGTCTACAGTTCAGATACAGAAACAGAGAGTTTAGAGCTTGAATACACACAAACTGTTACTTTGTCAGGTAATACGACGAACGTAAGTTCGTCATGGCTTGGTCAGCCAGGACCACAGGATAAGGTAATAAGCTTACCAATGGATTTTGCACCAATAGTCCAAAAATACGACTCTGACGGCGACGCTATATCATTTGATTCATCGAGCGTACTGTCGACTTACGAACAGATCTTAGAGAAATACGCAGAGAATGAAGCCAAAAAGATAGCTGCTGACAACTCTGGGTTTAGGATTACTGAATCGGGCACTAGAGCTGAATTGTTTGGATATTACCCTTATTACCCAATAGATCTGAATATCGCAAGCTTAGGCAAGCGCTATGGCTTAAGAGCGGCTTCTTCTAGTTGGGCCTTTGACAAAGACAATGTTTTATGTTCAATCGATTGCTTCACGACTTCTGAGATAACATCTAGTGTCGATCAGCCGGAAATCAGTCCATATATTTATACAACGATCACTAAAGTAGAAGGCGTATCCACAGTAGCACCAGAAACCTTAAACCTGCCCTCGACGTCAGTAACAATTCAAGTCGAGACGTTGCCAACAACTGGAACATTAGCACTTAATGGCAATGCCGTTTCTGTCGGAGACGTCATAACTGTTGCAGATATTGAAGACGGCGACTTAGTTTATACCCCACCCACCAATGACACGACAGAGCTTGTTTTTTCTTACGAAGTTTTAGACACTAATGGCAATCCGATTGGTTCAGGTGACAATATATTCCCGGTCGATCAATATGATTTCGTAGAAACTGCATTTGCCGACGGCGGTGAATTCACAGACAATACAACTAACGGCGGATATTCTGCAGGAGCAGGCGACTTCGACACAGGAACGAGGCCTGGTGGTAATCAACCCCTTAATGGCGGCGACTTCGATACAGGGGCAGAAGTTGTGGCGCTTGCTCCGCTTCCTAGTTCATATGGTGCTCATCAAAACGGTGAAGTTGATGTTGAGGCTACTTATGGCAGTAATGTAGTCGACCAAGATGGAACCACTATAGGCACTGACCAATTACCTGGGCCAGCTGGCGATAATCAAGGGTTATTGGAAATTGAGATTGACTTTAAATTCAAAACTATTAATAAGCTAACAGTTACGTCTGAGATTATTATACAACTTGGCTGGGATTATGGATTCATTTCTGTCAGCACTGGTACTCCTATTGACAATGGCACGGTAACAGCTCCTATCAATTACAATCTAAACTTTGGTACAATTGCGAGTCCATTGACGCCAGCGCTTTCTTCGTCAGTTAGCTAGTGGAATACTACTTTGAATTGAAAGATCAATGGCAGTCTTAACGTCCGCAGAAGTTGTTGATCAGGCTGAATCTGCTTATATTCAAGGAACTTACAAGATTGCACTAACATATAATCTAACACCTTATACAGACGCAGTTTCATTAGCTACGGTTGAAACCGACGAGATCACTGTAGGTGATGGAGGGTACGCAAGATTAAGTTATACATATACTAGTTCAGATTTAGCAACATATAAAAACGGTCAACCTTTTACGGAGAAAACCGCAGAGTTTGTGCATGATGGATCTTCCACGGAAATCAGATTTAATCATGTTGTTTTACTTCGTGATGTAAGCGGAACAGTTACGGTGGTCGGTTTTCAAACTATAGATCAAGTAGCAGTTTTAACGAATGGCAGCACTGCCAGAATAAAGATTAATATCCTTCATGGAGCACAGTGATGAGTTTAGAAGATAAATTAAAAGAGACTTCAGATACATCGCGATTAAACGCTATCGACGAAGCTTATAAAGGCAATCCTTATCAAGGGTCAAACTTTAAAGCAACTTGGCAGGGATATGATGACGACGGTCATGCGCAGGTAAAGTACCAGGACCGCACTTATACGGCAAGTAATATTGGCGGAAGGTCAGCAAAAAGTAATCAAAAAGTAGTACTTAGAGTTGCTAAGGGTAAAAAGCAAATAAACTACTAAAATGTCTTTAGAGGATAGGGTCAAAAGGTTTGCAGAAGAACGTCGAGCTATGCTTGAGGAGCAGCTCGCGCAGCAAAATGAAGCAGATACCGCTAAAGTTAAATGGCAAGGTTTTAATACTGACGGACATCCTGTTGTAAAAAACGGAGACAAAACAGAAACTGTTGACGGGCAAGGATTCATCTCCAACAAAAAAAACAAATCAATGATATATGATGACACTGGAAGCGTTGAATATTATAAAAAGAAAAAATCAGCCCTGTCACGTTACGAAAATAATCAAATTAAAAAGAAAAAGTCTGTAGTTGCCAAGAAAAAAACAGGTAATTTGTTACTCTCAGACGTTGGAAGTTATGCGGTTGCAATTGTCGGGACACGAGGTTTTGTCTCATCACTTGTAATAAAATACGCATGGAGTGATGGCAGAGACTTAGATACAACAACTAAGATCACTAGCCCTGTCAGTGATGGCCCTGTTGGATGGGCTCATGCAAGTACGTCAACTTATTTGAGATGGGACGGAGACGACACTTCGGAAAACGGAGTTGAGACAGTGACCGTAGATGTTCAGGCTTTATATGAAGCTGTAGGCCTTGTGGAGATTGATTTAGAATTACGAGGAAACTGGTATGCCACCGCAGGCACATCTGTTAGTATGAGCGTTGAGGTTATAGACCACAGGGGAGCAGAGAAGGAGCGGTTGATTTGGGTGGCGCCATTAACATTACTTCAGCAAGGCGGGGAAGGCTCGCTATTGGGCACAGTAAAACTTAATACTAATGGGACTATAACTAGAACTTCTTAAAAAATGCAAGATTATTGAATAGGTTGATGCAGGAATACTAGTCTAGTCTTTGACTATTAGTCGTGGGTTTACAATTCAGAAGGGGTACTGCAGCGGATGTAACTTCTGAAACGTTTATCCCTGCAATCGGCGAGCCGCTTTATGTCACTGACGAAGAAAAACTTTATATCGGGGACGGATCAACTGTTGGCGGAAATATTGTTGGCGGTGCAGAAGACTTAAAGGATTTAGCTGACGTACATTTAACTACTGAAGACATTCGTAGCATACAAAGCTACAGCGTAAGCAGCAATACTGTAATTATAAATACGACAGCAGGTCATGGTTACGCAGTTAATCAGCAAGTAACAATAAGCAATGCGACTGTTACTGCTTTGAATGGCACTCATATAATTATTAGTACGCCAACTGATAACCAATTTACGTTTATTTTAACAACCGCAGACGTTTCTAACACCGTAACGACTGGAACGGTTACGCCAGTAATCGCTGATAACGAATTAATAGCGTTCGACTCAGTGAATTCTCGGTTCACAAATAAAAAACAAAGCGATGTTTTGGGCAGATTATCAGCCCACTCCGATGTAGATGCTTATGACACTACTGGCTCTAATAATGATGCTGGAAAAATTGCAAGGCTAGACTACGACGATAACTGGAGCATAAAAAGACCTGGTGAAGCTGTAAGATTGACATCAGGTCAACATTTCATTGGCGTCGATTTTTCTGCTGGCGCTACTGGCAATATTTACACTGGTAACACTGCTGATTGGACTGAAGATTCTGGTAATTCAAGTACAGATCTTCATTCGGCAAGCCCAGGGTCAATTCCTGCCCCACCTTATGGAGATGCCGCTTATGACAGCACTAGCCATGATTATGATCCAGTAGCAGCATATGAAGACTCGACTGATTTTACTTTAGATTTTTGGCTATATAGAGTCAGTAGCGGTGGTACATGGGAGGAGGCACTAAAGTTCTACAGCAACCTTAGTCCGGCTTATTCGTTTTTCTATCCTGAATACTCAGGGACTACACTTAGGCTAGAAAGTGGCGCTACAACATCTGGCACTGTTACAACTTTTGCTCAAAGCGTAATCGAATGGACTGTTCCCAGCCTGAACGATCAATGGGTTCACGTTTCTATAGTAAGAAAAGGCACTGACTTCAGGGCCTGGGTAAATGGTGCAGACCAAGGTGCCGGAACTCTGCAAGGTTCATTTGCTGCCGACCATAATTTTATGTTCAGCAGCGCTGGCGCCTTTTATTCGATTCAGTATGAAGGGAATGGCCATTTAATTGGTCCACACTATGTAGACCTCAAAAAAGCTCATCGAGATCCAGCTGGTGGAGATATTGAAGTACCAATAGAACGCGTTGATTTTTACAATCATAAATCTGGAGTGAATGTCAGCGAATTAGCTGACGTAACAAATAATGCTTTCGTCGACGGCGATGTCATTACTTACAAGTCAGGTATATGGACTAAAGGCAACATTAGCGTTGCACCTGACGGAACGGGTGAATTAACAGTTAAAGGCAACGCTACTGGCGGTAGCGGTAAGATTAAGCTTAATTGTGAAAACAATTCCCACGGCGTAACGATAAAAGGGCCTCCACATAGCGCTGCAGCAACATATACGCTAACATTGCCAAATAACGATGGCGATGCTGATCAGTTTTTACAGACTGATGGTAGTGGCGTGCTTAGTTTTGCTGCACCAACGCAAAAATACACTAAATTTAAATTTAACTTAGCTGCAGCGCCGACAGGTGCTGTCGCAACATCGCAAATCGTCGGACAAGAAGCCACGCTTGGCAGCTGGAGTGAACTAACTTTTGCGAACACTGCGACTAATGGCACTGGCCCTAGTACAGGTTTTGATCCTACCTTGAGTGGCATTACGCACTCTTCAGGCAATTTTGTTGGCTTTGAAGCAGGCGTTTATAAAGTAGACGTAAGCCTAGAAGTTATTATTGCTGGTCTAGCTAATAACAGCTACAACCGTTATGATCACGAAATTCGCCCATTGAGTGATACGACGCAACTGCCTGGTGTTACACAGGATTTCAACTTTACTTGTAATGCAACTGCGCCTACTGGCAACACGACGCAGAGGATTGCAATGTCCTTAATAGTTCACCTTGAGAATGCCACTGCAGCCAATAACAAGATTCAATTCCATCTTAATAGTAATCAAAGCAATAATTACTACTGTAATTCTGCCTTAGCCACGTTCACAAAGATTGGCTGATAGGAACACTAGCGCGTCAACCAGGGAGTGATTCC
>CEPY01001299.1_pt1 | contig 11161 bp, 13 predicted proteins | sample 530421 | NCBI WGS metagenome assembly CEPY01 (sample SAMEA2620065, study PRJEB7988) | marine metagenome | biome: marine biome (ENVO:00000447); feature: surface water layer (ENVO:00002042); material: "saline water (ENVO:00002010), including plankton (ENVO:xxxxxxxx)" | depth 5 m
ACAACCTGGAGTTGATTTCACCCCTGCTGGTGGTGACAATAAAGCAGTCTTCCCTGGAGAGGTTGTTGAAATTGGACACCAGTATAATCCAAACGGAAGAGGTGGAGATGGTAGAAAAGGAGCTGGGTATGGTAATTTTGTTGTGATTAGAAGTGAAGATCCCAAGAAACCAGGAACTTTCTTCGATGGACTGTATGCACACTTCCCTGATGGAGAGATTAAAGTTAAAGTAGGTGACATGGTAACTGCAGGACAAATTCTTGGAAGAATGGCAACTGCAGCAGAATTTGCAGATCCTATGATAAGAAAAAGAGTTGGTAGTGGGACTGGTGCCCATACAAGTCTTGATTTCCTTCTCCCAGGTAGCAATGAAAAATATCCAGATTACATCAAGAACTTAGTTCCTCTGGTTGATCCGACGTTTTCAAATCAAGGCAATCAATCATTCTTGCCTGTGAATATGCGTCCCTCTACTGACTTACAACAAGACACAACGTATACTAATGCATATGGAATGCAAATTATTGAGAGGAATACAATCCTCTATCAAAAGGAAGTCGTTCTCACTTAGTTAAATAGTTAAAAAAATAAATGTCCAACGAATCCCTAACATATAATCAATTTGAAATTGTTTCCAACGAGAACGACACATCTGTGGATGTTCGTGCTGGAGCTCCTTTGTTAGAGTATAGAGAGAGTGTCTTCTCTCATTATGTTATGGTGTCTGCTGCTATCGTAGATACGGGTAGAACTGTTGTCACAGACGGTAGAGGAGTTGGTATCTTGGAAGCAATCAAGATGCAAGGTGGTGAGAAAGTATATTTGTCACTGACTGATGCAAAGGGTAATAAAATTAGATTGGATGATGAGGATAGTCTTAGATTAGTTAAGGTTGATAATATTAACGAAACATTCAAAAGCACATCATTTACGATTACATGCTTCTCTCCCGAAGCAATAACCGACTTAGATGTGGATAACTATTGCTATGATTTGTACACTGGTAGAACATCAGACATTATTAGAGATGTAGTTGAAAAGCATTTGAAATCTGAAAAAGAGTTTTATGCCATTGATTTGTCTAGAAATAATGTTTCTGTACGTGGATATGGTGTTCCTGCATCAGAGTATGCTACAGAACTTCAGATGTTAAGTGTTCCCAATGAGACAACAAATCAAAGTGGTGAGAGAAACACCATGGCAGGATACTTATTCTGGCAAACTTCAGAGGGATTTCACTTTAAGTCTTTAGATACCATATTCAAAACAACAGGTAGTTACTTAGGATTTAGAGACAGTAACAATCAGCGTGTCAAAAACTTTATTGAGATGTTCAGAGGTGATGATTATCTACCACCTGGATTTGACGATAAGATTGTTCATTCAACATTCAATCGTTCTATTGATTTAATTTCACAATTTAAGTCTGGTGCGTATGGTTCTAAACTAGAAACTATGGACTTGGTTGAACAAACTTGGAATGATACTAATGAGTCTGTTGTTGACTCTGAAGGTAATAGAATTTTAGCAGGTAAAAATTTACCTAATATTGGAGAGTATACTGGAACTGTAACGAGAAAGATTCCTCAAACCAAAGCGAAAGGACAAACTGTCATCAGTGGTGATAGTTTGCAGACACAGGTTGAAAAAACTACAGAGCAGAAGTATGATGTTGATGAGATAACTCAACAAGCGATACAAAACTATCGACAGAAGATGAATTTTTCTCTTCAAATCATCATTCCTGGAGACTTTAGTCTACATGCTGGTGATGTGATATATTGCGAATTTAGAGAGTTATCTGACTCTAAAACAACTTTATCAAGTAGGGACAGAAATAGTGGGCTATATATGATAGCAGATCTCTGTCACTTTGGTAATAAATCAAAAACCTATACTGGATTACATCTAGTTAGAGATTCATACGGAGCCAAAACCAATGGATAGTATCGAACAACACATCGAGAAGGATAAGGAAATCCTTCAAGATCCAACCGTCTCCCCTCAACAACGTCGTCACATCGAAGGCGAATTGCATGAGTTGGAGGAATATGCTGAGCATCACAAGAAAGAAATTGAAGCAGGCGATCATCACGATCCAACATACCTAGAACTCTTTTGCGATCAGAACCCATCCGAACCAGAGTGTCTTATTTACGACGACTGAATAAATGCCAACAAGGATAGAACAAATACCTTATCAAGCAATATATGGGCAGATTGTTAGCAGCTTTCGTGATGAAACTGTTAACAAGACAAAGTATAGTGCGCCTCGTAACAATCCTGAATTAGTATCTGAAAGATACAAAGTAAGAATCTTCGGGAAAACCCGTCCCGAAACGCCTGCGGCAGAACTGCCCATGGCGCAGATTCGTAGTATCAGCAATCCCGTTGGTTCTGCTTCTCTTGGATTTGAACCTATCCTTTCTCCCAATTCTTTTGTTGAATTAGAGCAAGATTCTGGTGGTAATTGGTGGATTGTCAGAACTCTTGCAACAGTTCCAACTGGTTTACCACTAGTAGCGCCAGAGGGAAGTCCCTCTAGTGGCAACTTGCCTGGTGCAATCGTTCCCACAAGACAAATCAAGCCTGGTAGTTCAGGACTCGCAGGTGAACGTCCTACTACACCAGAACCAAACGCAGAGGATGAAAAGCAGGATAGAGATAACAAGGAAGAAAATCTCTTAACTGCATGTAAAAAAATAAACACTGATGCAATTAATTCAGAGATTACAAACTTAATCAAAGACTTAGAAAGTTTAAAAACTGAATTAACAGGTGAAGATAGTTTTCTGCAGACATCTCAAAATTTCTTTAACGACGCTCAAACAGAAGTTAGTGAATTAGTCGCTAAGGCTTCTAAAAAGATTGCTCGTTGGGTTTCTTGGTTGGTTCAAGAAATAAGAAGATTTGTAATGAGAAAAGTAAACGGAGCAATCTTTACTCTATCTGGAAACGCACCGTTATCTACAAGATTTCTTGTTAATGAAGCCACTAAGAAAACACTTAGTCTAATTTCATGTCTCTTCATTAGAATTCTAAAAAACCTAGAGGATCTGCTTTTTAACGCTCTTTCAGACATTGTTAATAAACTAGTTAACACTGCTCAGTGTTTGCTTGAAAGTTTTATTGCACAGTTTATTGGAGATATTTTTGGACAAATTACTGCATTAATTAATGGTATTCTTGGAAATGTTTCCTCACTGCTTGGAAACGTTATTAGTTTTACTACAGAGATTATTGATTTTGCAATATCAATCTTAGATTTCCTTGAATGTAAACCAGAAAATATTTGCCCACAAACTGAAAAATGGAATCCACTTGAAGGTGGACAGAGAGAAAAAGTAAACTTAGATTTTAGAGGTATTTTCAGTTCTGCAAGAGGAATCGTTGAAGACTTTGAAGGACTAGCAGGCGTACCTGATGATATCGACAACTTCATCGAGAATTATAATTTCGGTTTTAATTCTAATGGAGTCATTCAAGACTTAATCAATGGATGTAATCAATTCACTGGACCTGAAGCATGTGGACCTCCAAATGTTGTTTTCTGGGGAGGAACTGGCAATGGTGCAACAGGTAATGCTGTTGTAAATGGACTTGGAGATTTGATTGGTGTCGATTTACTTTCGATGGGCAACTTTAGTGAGGCACCATTCATCTCCATTGAAGATAATTGTGGAAATGGAAGAGGTGCAATAGGTATACCTGTATTGGGCGAATATGTAACTGGTGATGATGGTAGTGATACTGGCACTGGTGATGATAGTGTTGGAGTTCGTCCAATTCATGTTCCTGCTGGACAAGATCCTGATTATAGTGTACCAGGAACAGTTATTCCTCCATTCGGAAAAGCACCTCCTGGTGTAGGAACAACCATAGGAGTTGTTGATGTTTACTTCCCAGATTCAGGATATGGATATCTTCCCACGCCTGATGGTTCTAGAGGTGGCAGTGGCAGAACTTTCGCTGGTAGATGTGATACTATTGTTCAAAGAGCAAATGGCGATTATGACTCCGTTTATACTGAGGGAAATGTAATACGTCTATATTATGGAGACAGTGTTGAGTTGCCTGCATCTGGAAGAGTTACTATCGATTGTGATTTTACTATCGATATGTTGCCTGGAGCAGAAGAGATTGGTGAAAAGTATTGTTTCAAGGATATGACATTCTTTGATACCTCTCAAATCAAAGTGGGAGGACCTGTGATTAAGAGTATGATTGGATTTGATGACACTAGAGGTGCAGATCCAGCAACAACACCGCCACTTAGTATTGAATGGGCAAACTATATCAAAGCACTAGAGGTAGCAGAGGAAACTCAACCATATTATGAGGCAAGAAGAAGAGAAGTAGAAGCTGGACTTGTTCCACCATATGGTTCAGGACGCCCAGATCAGTTCGGTTATATGAATGATTATCCCTATGCAAGGGAGTTGGGATTCAACGATACTGACATTAGATTCTATCTTGAGGGATTCTATACTAAACTTACTAATAAGAAGTTAGGACCTCTGATGAAATATAAATTAGACGATCCTAATTTCGGTCCTATTCCATCATTCTTTACTGTGACTGGAAGGGCTAATATGTTTGACTGTGAGAGTGATTATCCCAGAGCTCTTGCTGATGGATACAATGATATTGATATTCGTTATTTCTTAGAGAATGTATGGAGAGGAGAAGTTGATGATTGTATGCAGAGAAAGTTGAATGATAGTTCCTGGGGAAGAGCACCAGAATATTATGTCACTTTGACAGCACCTGGATGTCCTCCTACCGATGCACCACAAGATGATTCTTATAATGTTGCTCCAGTCATTGGAGACGTTGTGATTGAAGATCCTGGATTTGGATATAGTGATGGTGACACTGTTACTGTGTTAAATTGTGCAGGAGAAGATGACGAATCTACGATAGTTGAAATTGATGTTGATAATGCAGGAAGAATCATCAAGGCAAGAGTCGTTCAGACTGGAAGTAGTTACGCATGTATTCCCGTAATCAGAATAAATACCAATACTGGAAACAATGGTGTATTGAAAGCTATCATGAGATTTGAGCAAGAAGTCGCTGGTGGTGACTTTGATATTGGAGATGGTGAGGTTCTGAGTGTAATCGATTGTGTAGGTAAGATTTAATGTCAGAGCAATCAGTTCAGAATTATCGCCCACTAGGCACTAACGAAGGCATCATTGAATTTGGTGATGTGATGAGCAATAATGCCAAAATGGCAGTTATGATTCGTCGTATTTTTCCATCAAAGTTTAGAAAGAGTCAATATATTGGACTCCAGATGAGTGGTAAACTTGATGGAGGCATCATTAATAGTGCTCCATCGGTTTATACCATTCTTTGTGGAGAAAAACCAGTCAATGATACTGCTATGTTCTGCAGAGCAGAGAATGGTGACATCATTCTTTCTGCTCCAAATGGTAGAATTAGAATGATGGCAGAGGATATTGACATCATTGCTAGCGGAAATGGAATTGATACTGGATTCGTAAATTTAAGAGCAAATTCTGCCATTGATGGAGAAGCACCCACAATTCAACTTCAAGCACAAGATGCATTATCTCTTGGTTCGGAAAGAGATATAAACATGAATTGTCCTGGGATAACAAAAGTCTCTACTGGAGACTATCAATTAGTGGAATCACCTGATGTATCCCCCGTCACATCACCGCTTGGAAGTGGTAGTCTTACCTTGCCTGCTCAGATAGAAGGACTGGCAAAATTGATACGGAGTTTAGGATAATATGGAAGTAACAGACATTCATGTAGGAAAACAACTTGTTTGTAGTTTCTCTCCAGTAGGAGTAAGCATCAATCCTCCATTGGCATATGGATTCGGTCCGACTGCTGTGCCTGGAACTGGACATTTTAATGGTGGTGTGCTTATAGGAGATCCGTTAAACTTTCCCATTCCAAACATACCTAGTGCGACTCTGATGGTGGGTAGGGCGAATGCTATCCAAAATCCACTTGCAGCGATATCACCAAGTCTTTTCAAAGTATCAAATTTAGCATCTCCAGTTCCGCCAACACCAATTGATGTGATGCTTGGCGATCCTGGCAAGGGAATAGTTGGTATTACTATCAACTCATTGATGATTAATATTGTCAATAAAAGTGTAATTAATATTGCGACTCCCCTTTTAAATGTAGTGGCATTGAAAAATCATGCTGGTGTTCAAGTTGATGCTGGAGCAGTTGTAGAGGCAGGTGCTCAGGCGGAGGCAGGTGCTGAGGCAAGAGCAGGTGCTAAAGTTACCATGGGTCCTCAAGTAATCAATGGTTTCTTAATCGTTGATAAAACTGTCACTGCGACAAAATACTTTGGCGATATTAGTTTATGTACTGGTAAGAAAAACTTTGATATTAAACACCCCACCAAGGAGGGACATAGACTTAGATACGTTTGTGCTGAAGCTCCAACTGCTGACGTGTATGTCAGAGGTACGTTAGAAAACTCAAGTGTAATTGAATTGCCTGACTATTGGAGAGGATTGGTAGATCCTGAATCAATCACTGTAAGTCTGACTCCAGTTGGATATCATCAGGAATTGTTTGTAGAGAGTATTCAATGGGGAAGTAGAGTCATTGTCAAGAATAATGCTGGAGGTTCAATCAAGTGTCACTATACAGTTCATGCTGAGAGAGCAGATTGTGAAAAGAATATTCCTGAGTATGAGGGCTTGACAATTGAAGATTATCCAGGAGATAATAGTGAATGTAATATCAATGTATAATGAAAGTTCATGAAGTCTTTCCCACAGTAGTGGTACAAGATACTATTGATAATCATTATGAGTTTAAGACACAATATTTTGAAGAATTAAAATCTCAATGGTTTAATGGATATGAAAATGAAACTCCAGAAAATTCAGGTAGAGCGTCTTTACAGTTAAATAATAATTATCACAGTCTCTTTAAATCTATTGCTAAATCAACAAAAAAATATCTTGAACTTTTCGAGGTTCAACATGACAAACTAGATATTGCTATCGTAAAAGCATGGGTGGGATATCATAATAAAGATATCCCACAATTAACTCCCCATATTCATAATTGTTCAGATATTTCTTTTGTATACTATCTTTCATCTGACGAATCTTCTGATAAATTTTGTGTTCATAACACAAATAATCTAAATGAAGTTAGTGGATGTATGTTTGAAACTGGAAATGAATTTAACCTTATTTCAAGGTTTAATAAGTATAATTGTCCTCAATATACTATTACTCCACATGAGGGGACGGTAGTAATCTTTCCAAGTAAATTAAAACATTCAACTTTAAAGAGGGATAATTTGGGTGATAGATATGTTATTGCAGGAGATATTAAATTATCTCTGAAACCAGAGTACAATCATTACCATCAAAATATGCCAAGTCCAGATGTGTGGCTCACTATTAAGGATTAAGATAAATGTTATCTACTGAATTAAGAAATCAAGCGAATGAGGATATTGTCTTTGCGACTGAAAACCTTAAACATTTGCAGAATAAAATTGTAGAGTTAGATGGAGTAGATAAGGCTCTATACGATCAGGGTATTGTAAAATTAGAACTTGATGTACTTGAAGATCTTGAACATGTAAACAGAGGTTTTGCTGATGTTTCAAATGCTTATGATGATCGCATCGTAAGTGGATGTAGAACTGATATGTTCTGGAGATTGGTTGGCATTGATAGCATGTCTACTCCTATCAATTATAATCTTGAATGCACTAGATTAAATTCTGGTGGATATGGTTTAACCACAGAATCTATTGCATATCAAGAGGATGGTGATGAACCCATAGGGCTTGGTGCATCAGTTGGATACGTTGGTGCTACAGGAATTGTCACTTACTATCCAGCAAATGCAAACTATGAAGGCGATCCTGCACCTGGTATTGTAGACGATCCATATTTTGGTTTTGATAGAAGAAACAGATATGGACTGAAGTATTACATAGAACCTTATGGTGTAGATATTGGAGATACTGTTGTAGGAAAGTTTATTGGCACTTGTACTGCAGGTAGTCAAACTGTTACCGTAATGCAACCAGTTGGAATCGGACTTACATTTGAAGTAGGACAACTTGTTAGTGTTGCTAAAACTTCAGTGTTCAATGGTACTAGAGAGATTACTGGACTTACAACAGTAGCAGATTTTGATTTAAGAGCAATTCCTGGAATCGGAACAACTGCTGGAACTGTCAGTCTCCTCACTTTAAATCTTGCTGTTGCAGACGATGCTAGTGCTCCAGAGGTAGATGGAAGTTTTGTTGAATTTACCCTCTTAGACGATCCTGATGAGTTTCAGGATCAGGGTAGAAGAGCGTATGAAATTGAATTTACTAAAAACCCGTTTGTTCCACAAACTATTGCCATTGCAACCACTGAAACTGTGGGAGTTGGTGTATCAGTATTCCTCACTCAAACTGGAGACTTGCCAAATGAACGAACTTGGAATTCTAACTTAGAAGCAATTGGTACACCTGAACCTAGAGTTAGTGCGGGACAAGAGTTTTATAGGGTAGGTTTCGGACATGCTCCTATATCTGGGGGAAACAGAGCAGCTGAGGGCACTGTAATATCAGTCACAAGTCTATCACTAAGCATCTATCAGAAGTTGGATGATTGTTCCTCTGATGTAGAGGACGCTATTACAGATGCGCTGGGTATTTCTAGTACAAGAGAAACTGCCCTAATTAATCAAGAGGCAGACACTTTACTAAAACTGGACGCATCACAAGCTCTCAGAAGCGAAAGAAATGATGTCTCTATTCAAATCTTTGGTATTAGAAAAATTATTGGTGAGGAAAATGTTAAAGTTGATAGATTAGAAAGACTCAAAGTATTTTTAGACAACAGTACAATTACCGACGTAGTAGAATGAACTTCAAAATGATTCATGGAAAATCTAATAAGAAACTTATCACTCTTCCTGAGGACTGGAGTGAAGACGTTGACATTTCAACCATTTCTGTTCATCTGACTCCAGCAGGGGCAACGCAAGGACTTCATGTCAAGCGACAGCAGGGCAGAGAGATTCATGTAGAGAGCAGTCGTGGAATGCCCCTGGACTATTACTATTGCGTCATCGGTGAGTTTCTTGACACAGAGGAGGAATAGGACTATAATAAGCAGGTAAACAAACAAACCCCATGCAAGACGAATACCTCACCCGTTGCGTTGTTGACACCAGTGCTCGCAAGTTTTATCTGTACTCCAACGATGGGGATGAGAAAGTCATTGACTGTGACAATGTTGAACAGTTCATGGGTGTACTAGAGTATGTTCGAGAGAACACTCCTGAAGACATTCTTGCTTATGCTAATCCACTCTGAATCCCTGTACAAAGAAATTATCAAGTGTTACGAGTATGAGAACAGAAACCCGTCAATCTATGGAAATGTTATTCGCGGCGAAATGGAATTTACCCAAAGCAGCGAAGAATTGCAATCTGACGGACAAGGAGATGAAAATCACCTTCAATGAATATTGCCGTCTCAATCCTCCTACCTGGGAAGAGGGTTGATTTTTCGCGAGTGTGGCGGAATCGGTAGACGCACCAGACTTAAAATCTGTTGAGAATTAATCTCGTGGGGGTTCAAGTCCCCCCACTCGCATGATACTGTTATGGAATACTGGTATATCTTTCCAATATCTGTTTGCATTGCTATTGTGGCAAATGCATCTGGATTTTCTGGAAGCGTTTTGTTTCAACCCATATTTAATTTTTTCCTACAAATCCCTATTGAAAGTTCTATTGCAACAGGAATTGCAACAGAGACTATAGGGATGAGTAGCGGTGCATATCGCTATTACAGAATGGGAAAGGTGAACATGAAATTGGTAATCAAAGTATTACCATTTGTGATTATAGGTATTATATGGGGAGTCTTTGTATTCATCACACTCCCAAAACTTATCTTAAGACTAGTCGTTGGTGCTGTTATCTTTTCGATAGCATCCAAACAATTATTCATAGCACTGAAAGGTAACTACCTAATTAAGGAAAAGAAAGACATATCTTGTACCATACCAGAACAGGTTTTTGCAGGAGTTGCATCTGCATCAACTGGGACAGGGATGGCAGAGATTCATCAACCAATCTTTGAGCATGAAATAGGATTGGAAACCAAAAAAGCAAATGCATCTGCTATCATGGTAGAAGCACTGGGTAATTGGTTAATCTCTTTCTTTAATTTGTCTGTTGGCAACATTAGGTTTGATATTCTTATCTTCAGTTCTGTTGGCGTCTTGATTGGTTCTCAAATTGGTGCTATTATATCTCCATACCTTCCTGACAGAATTCTGAAGATTGTCTTCGGAGTTTCTGTGTCCATTATCGGATTGATATACATTATTACCTCAGCACATGTATTGTATTGATAATTTCCTGTCAGACATTGATTACCAAATGGTGATTGATTACTGCTATACTGCACCATATCACTTTGGCGAGAGGGATAATCCACATCATCCTCCAACTGGCATGGTGTCAACAATTGAAGAGGAGTGGGTAAAGAATCTGTTTCAGTCAGAAATTAACTCACAGGTATCAGAGGTTGAAGGTAAAGAACCTTACAGGATGTATATTAATTGCTTTGCACCTGGAGAGAATCCGTACTATCATACGGATGGTGATGAAGGAATCACTTGTCTCTTCTATGTAAATCCTAATGTAGAAATTGATGATGGTGGTAGCACACAACTGATACTTGATAGAGAATCAGTAAATCTTCTGCCAATACCAAACAGACTATGTGTCTTCGATGCAAATATTATTCATCGTGCCACTAGTTTTAGAGACAAACATAGATTTACCATTGCTGTTAAATACAATTAACTAAGTTCTTTCTATGAAGATTAACCTCTGGTATTCAAAGAGTATGGAACAATGGCGCTGGACTCTCTCTGAAGAGTTTAAAAATGGTGTCACAAAGTTGGAACAACATTCTGGACAAAGAATTTATCTGCGTGATGCAATGGAAGATGTTGCCAAAACCGTAGAGTATATGTTAGATGAGCGAGAAAAGAAATAAATTTTACATAGACAGAGTTGATAAAGATAGTTGTAAAGATTTACTGTATAACTATCATTATCTAAAAGATGAATCAAAAGATTTCAAGTCGGGATATAATTATGGACTTTTTAGACA
>CEPY01029544.1_pt1 | contig 11080 bp, 12 predicted proteins | sample 530421 | NCBI WGS metagenome assembly CEPY01 (sample SAMEA2620065, study PRJEB7988) | marine metagenome | biome: marine biome (ENVO:00000447); feature: surface water layer (ENVO:00002042); material: "saline water (ENVO:00002010), including plankton (ENVO:xxxxxxxx)" | depth 5 m
TGTAATCGTTGTAATACATTAAAATTTTCTTCATCTCTTGCTTGTAGTCTAAGTCTAGATATTTCTTTTTGGTTTTTAGCCCTTTCTACTACATTTCCTCTTTCGGCTAATGTTAAGTTATATTGTGCTTCTGCAAGTTCGTTTGTAGCTTGTATATCTTTTTTGGTTTCTGAAACAACATTGCTCATAGTTTCTGCTGTTTCTTTCAGTCCTGATATAAAACCTTTTAAACCTTCTGTTCGCAACCTAACTAACGCTTCCCCAAAACTTTGTACTACATCTAAAGTATTGTCAAAAGCTGCTTTTAGACCATTCATTATTTTTGTAAAGCCAACTGCTGCTTTTTCACTACTTTTAAAATAAGCTACTAAAGAACCTATAGCAACAATAAATAAACCAATACCTGTTGACATTATAGCTGCTTTGATAGTTGCAAATGAAGCCCTAGCGGTAGCAGCCATTGTTTTAAAACCTGCCTTTACACTATTTAGACTAACCCCCATAAATTCTATTTCACCTGCTAAACTTTTTACGTCTTTTTGTGCTTTTTTTGTTTCTGTTTTTACTTCAACCGAAACAACTTCTTTTTCTGGTGTTGCCATATTATTTACGTTTTATAAATTCTAATATAATATCTATTTTTTTCTGTATTTCTTGCATTCTGTCAGCAGCTCTTTCGTGGTGTCTGCTAAATTGATTTTTAACTTCGTATAAGCTAAATACTAAGAACCTGTATAAAGCATATAAAGCCGCTAATAATAATACTAACGGTAAACCGTACCCTTCTATTAATTTTAATATTTCTTCCATTATAAACTTACTCCTGTTTTAATTTGTGTTATTCTTATTGTGTGTGCCCATTCTATAGTCATATCTGTAGCACCTTTTATAGTTTGTCGAAAGTTAGTTCCTGATACTGCATTTATAGGACTCCAACCTGTTGTTGTTCCGCTACTTGCAGGACTTGTTCTTGACCTTTGAATACTTAATGTACCTGATTTGTTTATAGCTACTCCACGTTCAACCCAAGATTTAAAATCACCTACTGCTCCTGAACCTGAAGACCCACCTACTCTTACCGCTAATGATTCTGATTGAAAATAAATAGCTGTATTGTCAGGTATAACAAAATAACTGTCTTGTGTATTATTTAAATAAGCGTCAACTGTACTATTATCAGTTGTTTGCCAACCGTACATTAAAGTCATTGTTTGCCTTTCTCCTAAATTATCCTCAAAATTATTGCCGCCTAAAACTATTGTGTTTACAGTAGTTGCTTCACCTAAAGAACCAAAAACTGCTGCATTTCCAATGCTATTTGCTATTTCATTTTGATTACCTACTATAATATTGTTTCTTGATATACCCCTTACAATATTTTTCTCACCCATTATATAGGTGTTGTTTGTTCCTGTTTCTGTTATATTCTGTGAACCTTTAACAGTGTTATTTTCATTATTAAGATTTTTATTCAGTACATCATTAAATTTAAAAGCTGAACAAGAATCAGTTTCTTGATTATAAGTGTAGCCATATGCTTCACATTGTAATTTATTTGGCAATAAACTATTAGTTCCGTCTGTAAATAAAACTTTTCCATTTGATAAAACGGATTCAGGTTTAACTTCATATCCAGGTAAATAATCTATTGTATATATTTTTGACATTATGGTATAAGTATAAATTCAACTGTTGATAAGTCGTTTGGTTTGTAGTCTATTTTATTAACTCTATATTCTCTGTTTTTTATAATTACTGTATCGTAAAATCTAAATGTTGCAATATCATTAGGTGATAAATTAACTTTAATACTCATTATTCTTGTGTCAGGATTGTATAACTCAGATAAGTAAGGCAGCCAATATAAATTGAATAAATTATCAGGCACAGAGTCTCCAACTCCCTGAAATAATTGACATTCGCCAAAATGAAAATCTCTTGAACCTGAAATTGTTGGAACATCTGATAAATGACTAAATTGTAAAAATTCATTTTGATTAGCACCTACAACCCCATTCTGTGCAGGTATTAAATAAGTAAAGTTAGTTAAAGTTTTTTTACCGTTATTATACATTATTCTTGGACTGTTATCGAACCCTTCACTTGTATTGTCAGTAGGGTTATAAGCATATAAAGAAGGGACTATAAAGTCAGGGTGTAAATTGCTTAAAGGTTTTACAACTGTAGCTGCAAAAGGTTCTGCAATTATTTCTTCTTCTCCTTCTAATATATTAAATTCATTCCAAGCTTGGTATTCTCTACTTCCATATAAATACCCTGATGTTGCACCTTTGTATAAATTAAAAGCATAATCATCTTCATCTTCTACAAACTTAAAAATTGTTGATTTATTTAAGTCAGTTAAAGGTGTTAGTTTAATTTGTTCTGTATCTATTTTTTCTGTCCAATTAAGTTGTTTACTATCTGTATTATTTAAAAATACATCTGAGTATGTTTCTATATTTATTTGATTAGGATTAGATTTATCTGGACTTGTCACTAAGTTAAACATCGTTATCAATCCTTTTAAAAATTCCCATTGTTTTAGTTCACCTCTTAATGTTTGCAATATAACGTTAGATGTTACTTCTGCAAAAGTAATTGTCCAATTCCAAGAAGCAGTATGTGGTATTGTGTAGCTGCTTTCTGATGAGATAGCTTGTCTCACAACACTTCCTGCGTCAGCTTTAAATTGTGCTACTAAAGTTTCACCTACCCCTAAAGATTGTTGTAAATTTCCTGTCCAAGTATAATAACCACCTGCTGGAATAGTAATAACACCCGAATAATTTAAAGGTGTAGAATTGTATAAAAATCTAAATTCAACGGTTCTATCTGAAGTATCTGTATTTTTAACCGTATAACTATATGATATATTATAAGTTTCATTTGCTTGTGTTGCTGTGATTACTTCAGTAGTTCCATTGTAGTTAGTAGGCACAGGTGCTCCAATAAAAAATATACCACCATCACTTAATTCTAACGCAGTAAAACTTGTTGTTGCAAAATTAGTTGGTGAAGCATTAATTCCTGATATATAATAACTATAACCATCTTCTTCTGTTCCTGTTCCCATTAAATCATCACCGAAATTGAAGTCCATATACAACTTTTCAAAATCTGTACTACTAAAGAATGAGCTATTAAAAGTAAAAGGGGTATCTGCAAAAATACGTTCTATTAAATATTTAATTTGTATAAATGGTCTAAAGCCACTTTTCAAATCAGGTAAATCAATATTGTTTGTTGCATTTTGCCCTAATGAATGTACAGAGTAATTATGTTGCCAATCTACAAAAGGGTATTTGACAGTGCTGTTTGCATCTCTAAAACCTGTTGTTCCTGTATTGAGATACGTTATACCCAAGCCACTACTGTTCCAACTTCTTTGTATGTTTGTTCTGTTATAATCGTGTTCTAATTCTCTAAAGTCTAAATCTGAAAATGTTCTGTCTTTTAATACGTCTGCTAAAGCTATAGCGGCAGAATATAAATTTACATTATAACTAATTTCTCCGTTTTTGTCTTGTATGTCGATTAGTCTTAAAAACCCTTCAAATAAAATAAATCCATTTTGTTTTAAGACACATTGTGTTTTTTTATAAGGATTAAAAACAACACCGTCATATGACCTTGTTATTTCAAATATGTTATCAAATATTTTGTTATTTCTTTTTGTTGCAGGTAAGTTAAATGCCTTTGAGTACGATTGTACTTTTTCAGCTACGTTTTTAAATTCATCTACACTTAAAGTTAAAGGTATATCTTCATCTTCATATAAATCACATATAACTTGCCCGTTATTTAAATCAATCCCTATTGTTGATTGTGCTGTTTCAATAAGAGAAATAGACTCCATTATTGTATTGCCTTCTGAAAATAAAACTATTTTATCTGATGTTGTGTTAGCTGTAAATGATACTGTTTGTATTCCTGAAGTAGTTGTAAGTAAAGCACCACTTTGAAATAATACACCTGAGTATTGAACAAAATGAACACCTGCTGAGTTAGATAAAAAATTAATATCTAAATCATAACTTACACCAACTACTAAATTAGAAAGTCTTAATATTATACCCGTGTCAGCTACAAAAACTAAATTATTACTTGCTTGTACTACTGAATTAGCATTTCCTGAAAATCTATAGTATGTATTCAAAGGTACTGAAGCAGTATTTATAGCTGTTTGTACTACAGGTGTAGCAACGCTTGTTAAAGCTGAAGTGTTATTGACACTAGAAAATATTTTTCCGTCAGGCACAAATTGAGTTATGTTCGTGTTTAACGGATTAGTGCCGTCAAAATACTGAGGAAATAATATTAATTGTACTGACATATTATATTGTTTGCGTTCTAAATGTTTTACTTTTTTCTATCTCGAAAGTATATTGTATTAATTTATCATTTGCAATAGTCTTTCTTGTAAAGCTTGAAGTTGTAAGTCTTACAGGTACTACATATTGATTAAGTGCTGAAAATGTTTCTGTTGTATCTTCAAATTCTTTTAAAAGGTAAACTTCTGGACTATTTATTAATTCTTCAAACATTATGTTATCATCTTCACTTACAAAGTCTGTATTCATAGATATACGTTCTGTTGTGTTTACTCTAAATGTTTTTTTACCACCTCTAAAGCTATCTAACCTGTATTTACTGTCATTCCAACTACCTTCTAATTGATGATATGTCGTACCCTGTGTAGATATGTTTCTAGTTGATTTTTTTGTGAATGTATAATAATCCCAAGCACCCCATTGATTTAACCAACACAGTCTTATGCTTTCAAAATTTCTTAAATCAGGACAATTTATATTTATAGTATATCTTTGACTCACTCTATTATTACTTACATCAAAAGCTTGTACGTCAATACTACCACCGTTAATTGTTCCTGCCGTCACTAACGCTTGAAACGTTGTACTGTAATTCTGTAAATTACCACCAAAACAACCGAAATAAATTATCTTCGTACTTGTGTTATTATTTACACTACTATTTAATGCACCGTTAGCATAGGTAAAGTCTAAATTTTCTGTTCCTATTTGACTTCCTGAGCTGTCATTATAAGTAAATTTAATATAACTTACATTAATTAAACTTTCTATCAAGATTGCTAAAGTACCATAGTCATTAAGGTTAGCATACTGTGTTGTTGGTGCGTTAGTTAAAAAACTATCTGTCTGTGATGATAAATTATATTTAGATATATTAAGACCGAAATCATCTTGCGTTGCTCCTGAACCCATTTGTAATACATCTGTATATTTTAAATATCCGTTAAATAATAAATAATTTTCTGAATTAACAGATTGTACTATTTGCGTGTCCCCGTTTGCGTCAACATATTGTGTTTTAAATTGTATTGCTAACCACCTTACAGAATTTGTGTTTCTACTGTATTTATCTACTAAATGTAAAGAAAATGGCTTTGTTGTACTATCAATACCTTTATATGTAGTTGTACCACTATTTTCTGTACTTGCTGTATTATCTGCACTTACATAGTTTTCTACAACTGCTCTTAAATCAAATATACCTACACCTGCTCCATTTGGAGTTGTTTTAAATGTACCCACTAAATCTGTTGTTGTACTTAAATTAGGCGGGTTTGAACTACTGATATGTACTTCAGCTATAAACTTCACTTTAATTTGATTTGCAACTATTGTGTCATTAGATACTGTAAATATAACATCTTGTCCTACAGGAAGTTGAGTAAATAATGGTTTCTGTTCTATTATTGTCATTTTGTAGTTGTGTTTGTTCCTACTTCTGCTCCTGTTTTAGTTTCAAAAGTATTGACTATATCTTGTTTTATTATTTTTAATATTTTAGGCCCGAATTCTTTTAAACCTAATTTTAATGGTTTTTGAAAGAATGCTATACCTTGTATTCCTTTGTACCCTATACTTCTAGCAATTAAAAAGGTTATTGTCTTTCTTGACATAAACCTTCCTTTTTCATCTCTTGGTGCTATTCCTTTTCTTACTACCCATTTATCCAACGCACTGCTTGGTGGTTGTGAATGTCCTGCTGTAGGTCTATAACTATAAGGTGTATTTATTCTTTTACCTCTATAATTTACAAAAGTTCTTTTGACTTTAGTACCCGAAACACCTTTGTCAACATAAGTACCGTAATCGAGCATAGAAAATTCAACTGTAAAGTCTAATCCTTTTTGTATTACATTAAACTTTATAGACTCAGCAAGTCTTGTTTTTCCATCTCTTTTTTTTCTTCCTATTCCTGCCTTAGCTCTATTAACTACTTGTTTGCCAAAACTGTTTAAGAATTTAGAAAGGTTTTTATCAAAAGTACCTTCGTCAGTTGCCATTATACAGTTGCTACAAATATTTCTACTTCAACTGCATTTGACGCAGTAGGTCTTACTTCTATTTTAGAAATGTCAGTCAATGCACCGTATGAAGGTACAGCATCCGCTTCAGCTAATAACACATCATCTGCTCTTGCTATAATATGAGAATTTCCTGCTGGTATTAACATAGAATAGTTAGAAGCTGCTGCTGCTACTCCTATTTCAATATCATAAGTATCTGATAAATTAGATACCCTGATATATCTTACATTCTCTTTGTCTATTGCTCCTGCACTATCATACACGTTTGAAGAAAAAGTTGCTATTGTAGTAGTTGCACCATTAGGACAAGTAATAATTCTTTCAAACACATTATTTATACCTGTAGTGGTAAGTGTGTTTGTAGAACCTCTTACTGCTCCATTAAGGACTACATTTTCTGTAATTGTTGTTGTTAAGTCTGCCATAATTATTTATTATCTATTTGTTTTAATTTATTAATTGCCCAATTTACACCGCTAGAACCACCCCAAGCATCCCACATTAATCCTCCACAACCTTCGCTATAAGGTACGTCTTTATTTTGTTGATGTCTTTTAAATGATGCCATACGTGCTATTGTATCTCTGCTTATTGGTTTTCTATCAGCTAATTGTCTTGCTCTTGTCCAGCCAACCCTAGTACCGCAATCACTACCGTTCTCTTCTTTATATTTGATTGCTCTTTTAGCATTGTTTGTAGCTGCTTGAGGATAATCTGTATAACTTTGTAAGTTAATACTTATTTCTTCTAGCTTTTCTAATATGTCATCGTAATTCATAGATGTATTGTGATTTTAAAAAACCCTATTGTTATTTTATATTTTCCTATTTTAAATTTCATCAGTACCCAGCTCCTGCGTCTGTTGCAGGTATTAAACAAGTGTCAAAGTCATTCTGCACTGTTATTGTTATTGTAAAAACCCAACCACAGCAAAGATTATCAAATCTTTCACTAAATGGTTCTATAGTAAATTGACCTTCTGCAAAGTATAACGGAAAGTTAATGTCGTTAACTCCTTCTAATGATTGTCTTGAACTGTGCCTTAACATTCCTATAAAGTCAGTTGTAATATTCAAACACTGATTAAATACTTCTTGTTCATTACTTTTTCTATCTACAAGTTTAGTAAGGTTAGCGTGTTGCTTAGTTTGCCAATCTGACTTTTCACTTACCATATCCATTACAAAGATTTGAAAGCTTAAATCTAATTGACTATCACCTGTAGCAACTGAAGTAGGGTTTATATGTATCAATGGAAATTTAGTTTCTTTTTCTAAATCTAAGTCGTATATGTCCCCAACCGATACTGTTGCTATTTGTTCGTGATATTCACCTAAACGAGCTAATGTATTAATTACGTTGTTGTATGTTTTATTATTTACTGCCATTCAGTTTTACTTTATTTTGTGTGTTTAAATCTGTTTCATAACTTAACCAAGTAAACGCATCTAATAAGTTAAGTTTTGTTATCTGTTCTAATTTACTAATGTCTGCATTACACAGTCTATACATTACTCCAAACCAACCCCACTTTTCTGCAAATGATTCTGTTGCAATTGCATCCTCATTTCCTTCAGCATCTTTATCAAATATAATCCCAAAGTCCCGCATAATGCCCTTCCTAAATTCCAAAAAAAAACCAGTGCCGATTGCACTTGTGCTGCTGTCATTTTCTTCATTTGTTCGGCTCGTATTGTTATATCCCCGTCATAAGCTTCTATAGTATAAACTCCCTTTTCTGTTTTTTCTATAACAGGTCTAAACAATATTGCTGTTATTTCTGCCAAATGTTTTTCTAATCCTAATTTTATAAAGTGTTCTATATCTGCATACTCACCTAAAGTTATAGCTTGCAAATCAGGATGAAACCCATATTCCACATCATCTATTTCAATTATCTTGTTAAAATCTACTTCAACTTGATTTTTAACATCTTCTATTTTACTAAGTAATAAAGCTACATCACTTAGTGCCATTTCTTTAATTAACTTCTTAGGTATGTTAGACAGTGCTAATAATGTTTGTTCTGCTTCTTCTGTCTTAGTACCTTCTTTAAAATCAATAAGCTTTAACCAATTTTCTAACGTTACATCTTCCCACTTACTTATTAATTCAAACTGTTGTGTTTTCTTGCCTTTCTTTACTTTTACTTTCATAGTATATTATATAATAGAAATATTTGTTTTTTAGTTTAAAATGTTATATTTGCCGAGTTTTCATTTTATAGTTTGAGAGGGTTAGCATAATTGCTGCCCTTTTTTTAATGCACAAAATACCGACCTGCATTAGGGTTATCTAAATGGTAAATAACATTATAACGTATTCCGTCAATGCTATGATTGAATGCGTCAACGTATAACTTAGAACCTTTGTCAGCGTAAACATAATTATTAAGTTCTTTAGCTATGTTTGTACTTTCAGGTGTTATTACTAAGTGATAATCTTGCATACGAGTTATACCACTTTCTATTGTTCCTTTTTTTACAGGTTTTATATTTACTCCTAAATGTTTCAAGTCTGCTATCAAACGTGGTTCTGCTGAATCAGCTATAATTAATTTATTACCTACTTTGTCTAATATTATTTTTGCTAATTCGTTTGACTTTAAACCGTTTTGGTATATATGTTCTTTTAAGTATATTTTACGTTTCTTTTTATCAATTGCAACTTCTGTTAAAGAATCAGGGTCAATACTAAAACCAAAATCCATACCGCAAGACGTTTGTAAGTTATCAGGATTAAATTCACCTATACTCCAATTTTCAAACACAACTCCTTCTGCTTTGTCTAACCAACCACCTAAAATTTTATGTTTGTATTTTTTAAAGTTAATATGCTTTATACTGTTTATACGCTCTAAGAAGCTTTCTGAGAGGTTTTTAATATTGTCTAAGTATGTAGTGTGTATATAACACACATTGTCTTTAAAACCGTTAAAACCTTGTTCAACTCCTTTTGATTCAAAAAACCTTTTATAAATCCAATGTTCTTTAGTTGTAGGGTTTAATATTAGTATTATTCTATTTTGTACGTTTTTTTCCCTAATACTTAAATCTATAGTGTCAAATATATCTTCATCTATAAGCTCTTCAGCTTCATCTAATACCCAACAACTAATACCTTGTAATGATTTAAGACTTGCTGTTTGATTTCCTGCTGATGTTCTAATTCCTCTAAATAATATATCTGAGTTATTACTTGTATTTACCACTTCTGCTTTGTTTACACTAAATATATTTTCAAACCCTAGTAATGTTATTTTTTCTAAGAATTCCGGTATAATGGAAAGATGAGCTGATACCATTGTAAATCTTGTAAACAATATCCTTATATTTTTAGACATTGTTAAAAGAGTAAGAAATACTGAAACAGCAAAAGACTTTCCTGAACCCCTACCACCTGTTATTATGTAGTATCTTGCTTCAGATGAAAATAATTGTTTATATTTCTTATTCAGTTTCAGAATCTACAAATGTTATGATTGGCATATTAATTGCTTTGTCTCCAGAAGTTATATCAACTCTATTAGTTTCATTCCAACCTAATCTAGTTTTTGCTGCGTGTATTACAACTGAAGGCACTTTGTCTTTTACGCATTCATAATATTTAGACTTTATAAAGTCTTGTTGTATATTTTCTATTTCTTTTACTTTAGCTGCAAATTCTTCATCCTCTTTTAGCCACTTATAAAAGTTTGTTCTGCTAAGGTCTGTTGCTTTTAAAGCTGTTGTTATTACTCCTAGTGAACTTTCTAAAGCTTTTAACAATCTTTCTTTGTTAATCTTTGTTCTATTTTGTTCCATTTTATAATGTTATATTAGAGCGTGATGGTGGAATTGCACCCCTTCTTTGACTTGGAATAGCCAACGCATTACTGTATATGCTAATCACGCATTTTTCTTTCTTTTAAAGTTATTTTTTTCCCTTTATACATTCCTGCACCTTGTTTATCTATTTCACTAAAGGGTAATATAGGTACTGTTATTTTACAATTTTTATCAATTAAATAAATGTATTTTAATTGTTTACCAACTATTCTGTTTATAGTGGTGTTTTTTCTTGAGTTAATTTCCTTTAGCTCCTTATCTGTTATACACCAACTTTTACTTATACCCCTATCCCACAAAACTTTGCCGTGTATGTTTTCGCCATTATAATTAAATAAACCGTTATTGTCTTTAATGCCTATAAGTTTAAAACCACTAGCCCTATATATTGTTCCATCTCCACAACTACAACCATCACTAAAACTTAATATCCATTTTATATGTGGTGCATTTTTCTTTATTAATCTAATTGATATAGCTATGCATCTACTCTCACTATATTTAGGCAAAAAGTCATCAAACGCCATTCTGTTTAATTCAATCATTTCATTCCACCCCGTATTTTCTACTAAATTTATAACATTTTTTTTTACAAATGGGCTGCCATAACTCATTACTCCGTGTAAACCTTTATCTAAAAAACACCCAAAATGCAAAGTGCTATTTGGTACTACCTTACCTGAGTAATGATGTTTTTTTATAAAATCATTAGCAACTTTACTTGGTATAACTTTAACTACTATTTCTTTTGCTCTACCCATTGTGTTATTAATAAGTATAAAGCATTACCATTACCATTTTCATTTCCAAATGTTTCTACATACTTATATTCCTCAGTATGCTTTACATCTTGCACTGCTTGTTTTATAATATTACTTTGCTCACTGCTAAGTGT
>CEPY01001938.1_pt1 | contig 10946 bp, 6 predicted proteins | sample 530421 | NCBI WGS metagenome assembly CEPY01 (sample SAMEA2620065, study PRJEB7988) | marine metagenome | biome: marine biome (ENVO:00000447); feature: surface water layer (ENVO:00002042); material: "saline water (ENVO:00002010), including plankton (ENVO:xxxxxxxx)" | depth 5 m
CCAGCATAAGCATCTGTACTGTACTCGCCTTGAAAAACCATTACAGGAAAAGCATGGCGTAAAAGTAATGAACGTCCCCAACCACCAGTCATAGTAGCACCACCACTTACTTCTAAAGGTGCGTTCATGCTACTCGTACCAATTCCAACTTGTCCTGAACTATCAATACGCATGGCTTCACTAGGCGTGCCACCAGTATTAAATACTATGTTTCCATAGCCTGTTGTTGTTCCTTTTGCAGTAATATATAAATGTTCATAACCACTAGAATCATAATTAATTTCACCATAAGGAGTAGCAGAAGGATTTCCAAATCTTATGGTTTGATTGGCTTGTGTACTGTCAGTTATATGAAGCCTTTTTTCAGCTCCGCTCGTTCCAATTCCTACGTTGCCTGAAGAATCAATACGCATTCTTTCTGAAAATGTAACAGCATTTCCTGCTGTACCTACAGGAGCAGTATACCAAATATGTTCTCCATCCGCTTGTCCATAAGCAGTAGCATAAGACGAATTTATATACTTATTACTTCCATCATAGAAGAAATTAGCACCTAAAAAAGTATCGTTATCATTGTTGTTATATAATACCGAGCTACTTACCTGTAATGCTGTAAATGTACTTGCCCATGCTTCAGGAGTTGTGCCAATTGCAACACCAGTTGATGCTACTCTCATTCTTTCTGCTAAAGTACCACCACTATCTTTTGTTCCTATAGAGAAATAACCACCTGATGATTGACCTGCATATAATTGGACTGAAGCTGCTACAGAGTTAGCTTCAAAATTAATAAAACTATTAGTGCCATCAGCACCATAAGTTAATCCTGTTGCTGTTGTAGGCTCTACAACTAAACTAGAACCATCAAAAGTAAGATTTGATTCGCCATTTAATGTATTTGCAGTACCGCTACCTGTAATAATTCTATTATCAGCATTATTATTAATAGTAGTACCTGAAACTGATGAAAAAGATAAATTACCAGCACCATCAGTTGTTAATACTTGACCACTTGAGCCATCAGTTACATTTATTTCTGTAATACCAACTGTATTTGCATCAATAGAAGCTGATAAACCTACATTACCAGTTCCATCAAAAGAAACTGCTGAAGCTGTTATGTCTCCTGAAATACTAATATCTCTTGCTGTTGCTAAAGCTGTTGCTGTTCCAGCATTACCTGTAGCTGAAGCTGCAACTATATTTAAAGCATCAACAAAAGATTTAGTAACTCTTGTATCTATAGCACTATTAGCTCTTGCATCAGTGTAATAAAGGTTGCTTGATCCTTCTGATAAATCATCTGTATCTTTAGTACCTAATCGCGTATCAAACCTTGCATCAGTATAATAAAGGTTAGTTCCTTCAGATAAATCTGATGTAGATTTAGAGCTTAAATCTAAATTAGAACCTGTTTGTAAATTAACTCTAGCATCGGCTCTAGCATCAGTATAATAAAGATTAGAACCCTCAGCTAAATCGCCTGTATCTTTTGTTCCAAGTCGTGTATCAAATCTTGCATCTGTATAATAAAGATTAGTTCCTTCTGATAAGTCTGATGTTGAATGATTGCTTATGCTTGAAACTGTACCTGTTACATTACCTGTAACTGCTCCTTCTAAATTAGCTACTAATGTTCCTAGCGAACTTAAGGTAATATTACCTGTAGAAGTACCATCTGCTGTTGTTAATCCTAATGTGAATTTATCAACAGATTCATCCCACATAAAGATACCATTATCAGATGAACCTCTATTGATTAACATACCTGAATCATTAACTGGTGATCCTGTTAATCCTGCATTAAGCTGGAATAAGTTATCTTCTATATCTAAGTTAGTAGTATCAAGAGATGTAAGCGTGCCATTTACAGTCAGATTCCCTGCTACTGTTAAGCTATCTGCAATCTGAACATCATCAGGTAGCGATAGTGTTATAGCTGCAGACTCACTACCACTTCCTGACACTGAAACTTTATTTGCTGTACCTGTAATAGTTGCAACATAGTTACCTGTAGTATCAGTACCTAATGCAACTGAATTAGCATCTACGCTAGCAGCTTGAACATTTAATGCATCAACAAAAGATTTAGTAACTCTTGTATCTATAGCACTGTTAGCTCTTGTATCTGTATAGTAAAGATTAGTTGAACCCTCAGATACATCATCTGTATCTAGTACAACAGCACCAGTTTGTGTATTAACACTTGTTACTGGAGAAGCAGATTGAGTAAAGCTAATAACACCAGTTGAACTATTATAAGAAATGTCTCCGCTTGCAGATATTGCACTTCTTGCTCTTGCATTTGTGAAGTAAAGATTGCTTGAGCCTTCACTAACTGTATCAGTATCTCCTTGCGTAAAAGATAAAACACCTGTTGTTGAGTTATAAGATAATTGTGTTGAATCTTCGCTTATAGAAGCTCTTGCTCTAGCATCAGTATAGTAAAGATTAGTTCCTTCTGATAAATCGCTTGTTGATTTAGCTGTAAATGCAGAATCAAAACGTGCTTGAGTGTAATAAAGATTGCTTGTACCTTCACTTAAATCGTCAGTATCTTTTGTTGCTAATCTAGTATCAAAAGCAGAATTAGCTCTTGTATCAGTGTAATAAAGATTAGTTGAACCTTCTCCAATATCATCAGTATCTAAGGTTAATGTTCCACCTAAAGATAATGCATTAGAATTTATTGTTACGCTTGAATTAGCTAGTTTTGAGTTTGCTATTGATCCTGCAAGCATGGCATTAGTTATACCTGATGCTTTTACTTGAAGTGCATCGCTATCTATTTCTATTGATGAATCATCGACTGCTACATTTAATGTAACAGTTCCAGCAGTTCCGCCCCCTTGCAATGCATCTCCTGCAAGAACACCTGTTATATCTGCATCGTTTGTATTAGCTATTGTTAAAGTACCAGCAGTATCATCATAAGTAAGCTGTATACCTGTTCCAGCTTGTAATAATGTATTTACTTGATCGTCTACTCTCTCGTTAGTGAAATATAAGTTTGATGATCCTTCGCTTACAGAATCAGTATCAAATGATATGTTGGCACTACCATCAAATGATGTTCCATTAATTGTTCTTGCAGTAGCAAGAGTTGTAGCTGTATCTGCATTTCCTGTTACATCGCCAGTTACATCGCCAGTTACATTACCAGTTATATTTCCTGTAAAGGTATTAGATGCAGTAATGCTAACACCTGTTGTAATCCATGCATCATTTGCAGCATTTCTTACCTTTAAAACATTGTTAGCTGTATCTACCCATAACTGATGTGCAAATGTAGTAGATGGCTCAGTAGCTCCGCTATTAACAGTTACAATAGCAGATAAAGCATTATTTAAGTCTGCTCTAAAGTCTGCTCCTGACTGATTTGCTATGTTGTAATCGTGTTGTGCCATATTAAAATCCTATTTTATTAATTTTATACCTATATATGATATTTATAAATCGTTATCCTCTTGTTTTTATGTGTTTATTGCATTGCATACATATTAATCTATTGAAGTAATGGGTTAATTGTAAGCGTTGACTGACTAACTGTTGATCCTGATGAGGTATGAGTTACAGTCCAAGACCATGCTTTTTCTTCAAAATTACTTTGATATGTAATTGAGCTAATTGTAAACTCACCTGTATCACCACTAACCTCACTAACTGTAATAGAGCTAGCATCTAATGATTGCCATATTCCACTTGATACAGTTGCAGTAATACCAACAGAATGACTATAAGCTCCTGATGCTGTTACAGTGTAGCTATTAGAATAACTTTCAGGAGATGTAGAAGTAGTGCTTGCATAACTAAAGGCGATTGTTGCTGGTGATGTTGCTAAAGATGTTCCTGTAACTGTTGCAGCTCTTAGCAAACTTACAGCACCCCATGATGCAGTAGTAGTTCCAGCTCCAGTTCTACCAATATTAGCCTGAACCACATAAATATTATCAGTAGTATTAGGTATACTTAACGTCCATCCAGTAGGAGCATTAGTAGTAAAAGAAAAAGCACCTGTACTGGTATACGTCATAGATGAATCACTAGGCGAAGATGGTGCTGTTGAACCTTGATAATAAATAGATACAGTGTCTCTAAATGGAGTTAAACCACCCTGAACTAATCCATCAGTAGTATTAAAGTATAAAAATGAATTTACATTACCAAACGTAAATGATCCTGAAGCTAAGTCAATTGCTGTTCCAGCTTGAGAACCTGTAGGTTCTTGACCTGCTGTTGGCGTATTAGTAGTGTTGTTAATTGTACCTGCTGTAATAGCTCCCATGTTTGCAGATATAGCTGATAAAGTTCCTACATTTATCTGATTAGCTTCTACCGAATTAGCTGCTAACTGATCTGCTGTAATAGTGCCATCAACAATTAATTCACCATCTATATAATTTGTAATTACAGAAAAAGAAGTACCATCGTGTTTGTAAGCAACTTGAGCATTAGTATCAGTTCTAACAACTACAACAATATCATTTTCTTTAGGATCTCTACCAAAAGCTGTATTAAATTCTGAATCTGTAGGTGCTGTTGTTGCATTAGACCTTTCATATCTTAATGTTGCTGGAAATACAGCACTATCACCAAGATTACTACCACTAATTGTACCTACGCCAAGTTGACCACCAGTATAAGTAACTGTTGTACCATCTATATTTGTTAAAGTTAAAGCTCCTGTAATAGTTGCATTTGTAGCAGTTACAGAGCCATCTAAAGCTACTCTAAATGGAGCAGATGCAAAAGTATCATGCCCAAGATGTATGCCATCTGCTGTAGATAAGGATATTTTTGAAGAACCTGAACCTGCTGTTAAAGACGTAGAGCCAACAGTAAAACCACCTATTGCACCAGTAGTTGCACTAATTTGACCTGAAATAGTTGCACCAGTTGCAGTCATAACTCCTGCTGTTGAAACAGTAAAGTTACCTGAACCTATATTCATACTACCTGCATCGATAGAACCTAAATCAGCAGATATAGCAGATAATTCATTTACATTTATTTTATTAGCTGTAATTGCATTTGTTCTTATATCACCTTCTGCAACAGGCTCAGTTGCAAGATTGAAGGTTAGTGTAGTTGCATCTGATTCAGTACCTAAAGTATTTAATGAAGTAACACTAGCAACATAGTTATTACCTGTTGGCGTGAAGTTAAGTTCAGCTTCAGTAGTATTAACTATTCTATTCATTAACTGATTACCTGAACTATCTACAACATTAACTCTAAATTCATAATCAGGATAATCAGTTGGTGCAGCCCAAGATAAAATAGGTCTACCTGTAGAGCTAGAATCAGAATCAGTGAATGATAATCCTGTTGGAGCTTTGACTGCATAAGCAGAAGGTAAATTTGCTAACTCTTCTACTGGCTCTTGAGGTGGCACTTCCCATGTATAAACATCAAAATATTCTATTAAGCTAACAGCAACTAAACCATTGGGTTGCAATTCTAATGCTTCAACTCTACAAACTTTACCTGAGAATCCTAAACCTGCATAAGTTAAATCTACTATATCTCCTACATTTAACTTATACATTTCAGGAGTGCCTAAAAACTGCATAGTAGTTTGGTTTCTGCTTCTAGTTAATATTGCTTTACCCATGTTATAAGCAATATATGGATCAGTAACATAAGGAAACTCAGCTTTAATTTCTAATATTTCATCATTATCATCTGAGTAATATTCAGGACTAGCATCATGTAAAACTGTAGCTGTATCTAATTCATACTTTTTATTTGCATTAAAAAATTCAACAATAACCTTATTTGCTTTTTTATCTTTATTGCCATAATCAACTGATATACCAGCATCAGATATAATATGGTCATCAGTAATACTAAATGTAGAAGTACCTGTATCTTCTATTGATAACTCGTATTGACCATTAATATAAAGAAAAATACCTCTCATATTACTAAGAAGTTCTTTAGCATTTTCCATTACATTTTTATTTGAATCTAAATAGCCATTTGTAGTAAATCGTTTAACTTTTAATAATGAAGTGCCATTTTGCGAAGAATAAGTGCTGCTAAAATAAGCATTTATAAAAACAATAAATTCTTGAGTTGTATCAAAGAATTGAGTTCTTTGTATTTCTTTTATTTCAACTTCATCTAATACGCCATTACCATTAGCATCAAATAAATCTAAAACCTCACCTATTTTATTTTGCCACCAATCACTGTTTGCATTTGTTCCTGAAATAGTAAAAAAATCATCTCCACTATTAGCAGACCAAGTTAAAGATTGTGCTGATCCATTAAAATATGGCTGATCAACTTGCGTATCACAAACATTAGCAGCAGAGCTGAAAGTTGACATATTAATTTGTGATGAAGTTAAACCTTTACCATATTCGTTGTTTGTAATGTAATCTAAAAAAACTAAAGCTGGATTATCAGAATGTTTGTAAGTCGTTGGAGTACCAAATTGTTGATTAGTGTCTCTTGGATCATAAATTCTTTTACCTTTAACCTGCACTGTTAGTTGAGGTATTCCTGAAAACATACCCTCTTTATCGTATTTATAATGTGCTGCTATATAACAAACACCATCTAGTCTATGCGATGAAGTCCAATTAGGCATAGATGCAACAAGCATAGGATCAGCAGTTTGCGATGATGTTCCATGATGAAGGTTTAGAGTTATTCGATATCTTGCATTTTGATTAGTACCAAATTGACCAGCACCAGCACTAATAGTTGAACCAACTTGAGAAACTGTATTTAAAGGTCTATGAAGGGTATAACCAGTTTGATTATTTCTATCTGAGCCAACATAACAACCATACTTAAATCTTTTAGAATCAGTTAAAGGGTTACCATCTAGCTCAATAGTTCTATAAAGAATTTCATCACATTCGCCTACTGATAAAGCATAAACTACAAATAAATGCCTTGAATCATTGTTTGATACATCCATGTAAACAATTTGAGTTCCTACTCTTCTTGTTCCATAAATAACTGGCATTTTACCACCAGCGGCAGTTTTGTTAGCTAATATAGCTTGAGCCTGAGCAAGCATATCTTGAGCTTGTCTATATCCTTTTACACCTACAGCTAAAGTAGCAATTTTTATAGCAGCATCTATATAGGCTTTATACTTTATGTAAAAAGAGCCAACTGCTTTAAAAAATCCTATAATAGCATTTATAACCATTAGACACCCCACCTAACATCTGATTTAACTTGCGTTGCAAATTCAAAACCTTTATCACCTGAGCTAAATGTTTGTTGTGATTCGTCAGAAAAATGTCTACCTTTAGTTAAGTTCCAGTTTGCCCAGTGAGATGCAACAGTCATAGTTAGTGTTGAATCATCTTTAGTTTCAGATATAGCTACATTTCTTATTTGACCTGTAAAATAATTTATTGCACCTACAATAGTTTCATCTGAATTAAAATAAGCTAGATATATTTCTACTGTTTTATCAGTAAATGCACCATCTTGTACTAAAGACCTAACTTGATTTGTAATATTAGAAAATCCGATATTTATTTCATCAACTTGTAATTGACCTGTTTCAGTTGTTGAATTAACTGTTAAAAAAGAACCACCAGCTTCATATAAATTTGCATCATAAGTAACATTTGTGTACCAATCAGTTAATCTAATAGTAGATGATAAATTAAGCTCAACTAAAAAAGCTGTTTTAGTTGCTGTTGATGATACTTGAGTTTGTAGATCAGATGATAAACTTCTAGGCATTAGGTTATAACCTCTCTAACATCAAATGAAATACTATAAAAACCACTAGCATCTGTTGAATACATAATTTCATTGTTTTCAAGATAAACAGTAAAACTAGGTTTGTTTACAGTAACAGCTTCATTATCTGCTAGAGATGCTACTAGGTTAGGTGATATAAGAACAGTTAATGCTCCACCGCTATCAGAATCAATATCTGATTGCACCATATAAACTTTACTATGATTAGCAAACTTTATTAGATCACCTGCTTTTAATGCACTTGTTTGACTGGCTGAGAATCCATCTAAAACTATAGAAGCATCTCCTGATGTATGTGATCCAACTACTTGTATATCTGTTTCTGCTTTGCCAGCACCCAAATTGTCTAATGGTGCAACTATAGTAAAGTCCTCAAAAGAACCTTTTTGTTTTTGTAAAAATGCAAATACTTCTTGAGCTTTTGCTTGTTGTAATGGTGGCATTTGCACAGTAAAAGAAAAATATTGACTACCTATTTGTCTGACTTGTTTTTTACCTGATAAAGTCTGATTTAATAAAGTAGGTCTATTATCTTTAAAATTTAAACTTCTAAAATTAGGAGATGTTGGAAATTGTCCTGACATTACACGACTCCCATTTTGCCTTGATTATTCATGGCATTGTTTATGATTGATGTTATCAATCCTTTTCTTGATGCTAATAATTGATCAAATCCAGCAGCATCTACTGTTGATATATTAAAGTTGACTGTAGCTCCCATACCTTGACCTTTTGTATGATCTATAACAGTTTCATTAGGGTGTAATATAGCTGGGAATCCGCCTCTACCATCTATACCGCCTGCTCTTGCACCTGATCCTGTATAACCACCACCTTCGTTGCTAGATTTAAAGAAATCTCCAAAACCTTCAAAAAATGATTCAAATTTACCAGTGATAGGCTTTAATATCATTTGCTGTATAGCAATTCGTAATAATTGCTCTACTACATAATCAGCAAAGTTTTTAAATTCTAATCTTCCAGCTTTTAAAGAATCTACTATAGAATCTTCAAATTTTTTCATAGCTCCAACAGTTGTTTGTTCTATTGTTTTTGCTAAACCTTCTTTACCTAAACTATCTATAAATACTTGTAATGGTGAAGCTATATTTGTAAATGAATTTGTAAGCTCACCCAATCCATCATTAAGTCCTTTATTAGAATCTCTTAAATCATCTACATTTAATTTATATCCTCTTACTTTATTTGCTGTTTTTTCTGCTTCTTCTCCAAAATTAGTAGTTCTCATTCCTATAACTCTAATTTCTTCACCAGCTATAAATATACCTTCTTGTAATGCTGCTATTTCATTAGAAAAATCCTTAAAAGGATTCATTTGCAGTAAATTTATATTAAATTCTGCAAAAGCTATTTGTAATTCTTTTAACTTCAATTCTGCATCATTTATCATTTCAGCAAACTGATCTCTAAATACTCCAAAATTTTCAATTGCTGTTGCAGCAAATTCTATAACTGTATTTGCAATTTTGACTCCTAGAGCATCCATACCACCTGCTTCATCAATACTATCTTGTATAAACTTAGCTATGCTTTCTCGCATTTTCTCAAATACAGGTAAAAAAGAAGTTGTAATATTATTAACAAAAGAACCAATCTGCATTTTAATAACACCAACAGCATCATTAAATTCTTCAGTTCTTCTAATTACTTTTTCACTTAGAACAATACCTAATTCTTTTGCTCTATCTATAAATTTCTTAATGCCATTTTCTGATAAATCAGTAATAGCACCAGTTAAAATTACACCTTGTCTACCAAATAAATTAGCTAATGCTGAAGCACGTTCAGATTGTGATCCAAGTTCCATAATACCTTTTGCGGTATCTTCTAAAATTGCATCAAATGATCTCATACGACCATCAGTAGTTCTTAACTCTACACCTATATTTTTAAATATATCAGCCTGAGTTTTTAAACCTCTTTCAGCATCACCAATACTTCTAGCAAATTTGATTAATGCAGTATTAGCACCTTCTATAGTAGTACCTGATTCTCTTGCAGCTAAATGAAATGCTTGTAATGTATCAGTAGCTATACCTGTTTGAGTTGCTGTTTTTCCAATAGCATCTACAGCTTGAAAAGATTTATCTACCATCAATGCTAAAGCAGTTGCAGTAGCACCAGCAGCAATACCAATACCAGCTACGCCTTTAGTAACACCAGCAGCAGCTCCACCAACAGTTTTTAATCCTTTAGTAACTTTATCAAAAGCTGCCTTAGTCTTATCTACTGCTGTTAATTCAAACTTTACTTTTTTATTTGCCATTGTTTCTCTTTTCTTCAGCTAACTCTAAGTAAGCTATCCATCCTTGATATTCTTGGACACTAATTTGTTGAATCTCTTGTAAGGTTTTACCAAGTTTTTCAGCGAGTGCATATTGCACATATAAATTAGAGTCCTTTATTAGTTTTTTTTCGTGTCCTCAATAGGTTCTTGTCCCATAATTTGTTGGGCTACGCTTACTAATATCTCTCTATCAACATTGTTCAATAAAGCATTTTTATCCGCTAAATCAAAAAGTTTATCTCCATTTTCATCTAATGCTTTGTAAATAAGGACATAAGCCATCATCGTAAGATCATCTTCTTGGCTCATTTTGTAGAGCTTAGAAGTTTCAGCTAACGTCAATGGCTTACTGTATATTTTTAAAGGTTTGTCATCCTCACCCCATTCAGGCACTTCGATTACTTTTACATCTTGCTCTGCAAAATGCTTCTTCGCGTTATCTATTGCTGACATTTTCTTATGCTGTTGTGAAACTTAAAGCACCAGTTCCTTGAACTGAAATACTTGCTTCTACCAAACCATCAAAACTAGCATTTCTTGAAACACCAGTAACAATAGCTGTACCTTCATAGTATCTTGCACCTGTTGCAGTACCTTCAGGATAAAACTTAATTGTTACACTTGATCCAACAGTCAAAGCTAATTGAGCAGTATCAGTCTCATCCCAAAATACATCTAAACTTCCTGAGAAAGAAGTCAATGATGCAAGATGCGTTCTTGCAGAATCACCCATTGATGTAGTCTCAACAGTATCAGAAGTTTCTTCAACAGAATAAGACCTAATTTCAGCAACAGCATCAGAACCAACATGGACTGTACCTTCGCTTCCTTTATGTATCGCCATTTTCTTTTACCTCGTCTTTCGACTTTTTCTTAGAAGAAGATTTAACTTTATCTT
>CEPY01009153.1_pt1 | contig 10802 bp, 7 predicted proteins | sample 530421 | NCBI WGS metagenome assembly CEPY01 (sample SAMEA2620065, study PRJEB7988) | marine metagenome | biome: marine biome (ENVO:00000447); feature: surface water layer (ENVO:00002042); material: "saline water (ENVO:00002010), including plankton (ENVO:xxxxxxxx)" | depth 5 m
ATCTAATTTAGTAATCAGAAGGCAGTTTGATGTAACAGTTGCTAATGAATCTACTGGAACTGTTAATGCTGGCGCAGATGAGGTATTTTTACCTTTTGATGAAGAAAGATATAGTTTAATCAATGATGCTGGAGAATTAGAAGTCCTCACATCTGATAAATTTACATTTAATAGTGATAGTACTCAGATTACAATTGATGGACTCACCGTAAATGGAGCTCATAAGTTAATCGCAACACTTCGTAAGAGTAATATCACTCCAAAGATTAAGACTAAAAATCTGGCAAAAAATATTGTAATCAGAAATTCAAGTGATTCTGGTTCTGGTATCGGAGCAACCACACTCAATGATGGTTTGACACATGGAACCTATCCATATGGAACTAGAGTTCAAGATAAGGTAATTTCTCTCAACGAACCAGATGTTCTTTTGATCTATGGTATCTTTGCTGGTGATGGTTCGGATTCAGATCCAGAATCCCCTTCAATGACTGTTGGTAGTATGGATGGTCCAACGAGCACCACGAATGACCTGATTCTTGGTGAAGAAATCATTGGATCGGTAAGTGGAGCAAGAGCAATTTATGTTGATAGAAAGTCAGATACTTCTGTCAATTTTGTCTATGAAAATTTCACTACATTCAAACCCAATGAAGTAGTCAATTTCCAAAAATCTGGAGTCAGTGCTATTGCTTCAAATGTTGTTCTTGGTAGTAAAAATGTAACCAAGGATTTCAAATTCTTTACAGGTCAAAGAAAGTCAATCTATGATTATTCTACAATCAGAAGAAGAGATGGTGTAGGTGTACCTAACAGTAGATTAAGAATTTACTTCATATCATCATCCTACAATACCTCTGACACTGGTGATATCACAGTAGCTAACTCATATAGAGATTTTGATTATGGTAAAGAAATTAATACAATTTCTGGTGTTAGACTTACTGACATAATTGATGGTCGTCCTAGAGTTTCATCTTTCTCCGTAAGTGAAACAAATACTAGATCACCATTAGAATTTTTCGGTAGATCTTTCAATGGTGGTCAACATAGTTCTAAGGATGTCCTTGCCTCTGATGAATCAATCACAGTAGATTATAGTTATTTCCTTCCAAGAGTTGATAGAATCTACCTTGACAAGGATGGTGTTTTCCAAGTTAAGAAAGGTGCCCCATCTGATAATCCTGTAACACCAAAGGGTGTTGACGGAGCAATGAATATTGCTGATTGTTTTGTTCCAGCCTATACTTTCCAGGCTAATCATGTGAGGACTACTTTCATCAATCATAAGAGATATCAGATGACTGATATCTCCAAACTGGAACAAAGAATCAAAAATCTTGAGTATTACACTTCACTGAACCAATTAGAAACAAGGACCATCAATCAGTTTATTCCAGATGCCAATGGTCTGAATAGATTTAGATCTGGTATCTTTGTTGATAATTTCACAAGTCTCAGTTCTCAGAATACCAGTATTGGTATTAAAAATTCTATTGATAGAAAACATGGTACTTTAAGACCTTCTCACTATACAACTTCAGTGAATATGGTTGTTGGTAATACAACCATTGCTGGTATTGGAACGACAACAACCGCCAATCAAGATAGCAGATATGCTGATATTCTTGGAACTGGGGTAAAGAGATCTGGTCAGATGGTTACCCTTGATTATACGGAAACAGAAGAACCTTGGTTACAACAAGGTTTCGCCACAAGATCTGAAAGTGTCACTCCTTTCCTTGTACGTTTCTGGCAGGGTAATATTTCTTTTGAACCAACTGTTGATGTTTGGATTGATGTCAATCAGATGGAAGTCAGAGATGTTCTGATGGAAGGTTCATTCCAGGGTGTCGCTGATGCCATTCAGGCTGATGTGAAGACTGCTGCTGATGGAAAGAGATCTGGTGTAGCACCAGTTATCTGGAAGGCATGGGAAACTACTGGTGTAAATGTTTCACTTGATTTGAACCATGAACTTCATGAAGATGTTAACACCACATTTAGAAAAGGTACAGCTGATGAATTCCGTGAACTGTTTGATGCTAGTCCTGGAAACATTGAGTGGCACATCAGAAGACATAATGGTAATGCCCCTCCAGGATTCCAAGTTCAAGAAGAAACCACAGACACAAGTATTAAACTTAGTGGAACTGCTGGGGTTGAGCTCAGTCAAAGAAGAACTGGTACTCAACAGACTATAACCGAACAAATTGATACTTCTTCACTCGGAGATAGAGTTATCAATCGTGAAGTTATTCAGTTCATGAGATCTCGTAACATTACGTTTACGGCTAGAAGTCTGAAACCATTTACTGAGGTTTATGCCTTCTTCGATAACGTTGATGTTAACAAGTATTGTGTACCTAAACTCATTGAAATTGAAATGGTCTCTGGCACATTTGAGGTCGGAGAGGCTGTTGGTGGTGTCATGAGTGATTCTTTTGACCCAAGTAGTTCTACTGCTGACAATAGTGGTTCCAGTGAATCTGTTGATCCAGCTATTGTATTCAGAGTTGCTTCTGCTAATCATAAGTATGGTCCATATAATGATGCTACTGATACATTCAATGAAAACCCATATGACAGAGAAAGTGGAAATCTCCCTACAGAATATACACAAACAACGACCGTATTGAATGTAGATACTGCTTCTTTGGCTGATGAAAGTGAAGTTGCATATGCAGGATATATCGCTGAAGATATGATCCTCAAAGGAGCTAACAGTGGAGCAGAAGCCAAAGTCATCTCAAGAAGACTTATCACTGATAGAATTGGTACATTGATTGGTTCTTATAGAGTTCCAAGTTCTGATGATCCTGCTGCTCCTACCTTTGAAACTGGTAGATCAGTATTGAGACTCACCAGTAGTGAAACCAATAGTAAGGTTCCTGGTGTTGTCACTACTTCTGCTGAAGACATCTTCTACTCAAGAGGTGATCAGGATAATACTCAAGAAACAACACTGTCCTTGAGAAACGCAAGAGTATCCACTCAAGACGCCACTCCTGAAACAAGAACCATTAGTGGTGATAGTTCAACTGCTGAAAGTCTGATTACTCCAGATGATCTGAACGCAGTTGGAACGGAATCAAGACTGACTGGTGAATATAAGGACCCTCTGGCACAAACCTTTATTGTTGATGATGTAACAGGAATTTATGTCACATCTGTTGATCTTTACTTCCAAGAGAAACCAACTGAGTTTGACACACCAGTTACAATTGAAATTCGTGAAGTTGAACTGGGAATTCCAAGTCAGAAAGTTCTTCCATTCTCCACTGTAGAGAAAAAACCTGATGAGATTACAATCTCACAAGATGCCAGTGTCGCAACTAAGTTCACATTTGATTCTCCTGTTTATCTGAACGGTCAGAGAGAATATGCAATTATCATTCTTTCCAACTCCACCGAATATAGAGTATGGATTTCAAGACTGGGTGATTCTGATGTCTCAACACTGTCTGCGGAATCTGGACAGGTTGTCGTCTCTACACAGAGACTCTTGGGTTCATTGTTCAAGTCACAGAACGCTTCTACTTGGACACCATCTCAGTATGAAGATCTTACATTTAGATTGTATAGAGCTGACTTTGTTCCTACTGGATCTGTTCAGTTATTCAATGCACCTCTCCCACAAGATCTGGAAGTAATTCCATCTGACGGACTTGTAATTGATTCTCGAACAATTAGAGTTGGTCTTGGAACCACAGTTGCTGATTCTGGATTATTAGCTGGTCAATTGATTACACAACAAGGAACTGGAGCTTCTGGTAGATTTGTTGGATATGGTGGATCAATCGCACCAGGAACAGTAACTATCACCAACATTGGTGTTGGTTATACCCCATCCTCTGGACATTTCCAGTTTGACAATGTACCTATGACATCCGTCACTGGACATGGTATCAACGCCACGGCTAACATCCATGTCAACAATGGTGTTGCTGTTGGAGCCACAATTGTCAATGGTGGAAGAGGTTATCAAGTTGGTGATATTCTCAAACCAACAACTCTTGGAACTGGTCTTGGTAATGGAATTAAAGTTTCTATCTCCACTATCTACGGTAACAATGAACTGAATATCACTGATGTTCAGAAGGAATTTAACACTAGTTCTAATACCGCTATTCTGAAGTATGTCAATAGTTCTGGTGTAACAACTGCACTCGACTATAGTAGACAACCAGATGGTGTAACTCCAGAATCACCAATCACTGTGGTCAATGATGGTCTTCATATTAGGGTCAATCAGAAAAACCATGGTATGTACTCAAGTGGAAACACTGTCACTATCAGAAATGTTGGTAGTGATTTGACACCAACAAATCTAACTGTAGATTATGGTAGAACTGATACAGGAAGTATTTCTGTTGGATCCACAGTTAACTTTGCCGAATTTGAAGGTGTTGGAGTTGCTGTTTCAAACCCTGGATATATCAGAATTGGTGATGAAATTATTTCATACACTGGAACTGCATCAAACGCTTTGACTGGTATTTCTAGAGGTATTGATAATACAAAGGCTACCAATCATACTCAAAATGATAAGGTAAACAAATATGAATTTGATGGTGTATCCTTGAGAAGAATTAACAAGACACATACTCTCAATGAAGTAACTGATTCAAACCCAATTACCGCAGACTCTTACAAGATTAAAGTTGATATGTCAGCAAATGGTGTTGATAGAACAGTTAATACTGATTTTGGAAAAGCTTTCCTCAGAGAATCAACTTCTGGTGGTGGATCAAACATGAGAGGAACTTACAATGTTCCGTTCTCTCAGGTCGTTCCTAACTTTACGACTCTGACACCAACTGGAACTGAAATTGAACCAACTATGAGAACAGTATCCTCTACCAGTATTTCTGGTGATGAGGGTTCATTCGTTGATCAAGGATTTGAAGAAATTTCACTCAGTAAAGATAATTATTTCGATTCTATGAGAATGGTTTGTTCATCAATCAATGAAGAAACTTTCTTAAATAATCTCCCAGGTAATAAGTCACTTACAGTCGGTCTCAATATGTCCACTAGTGACTCCAGAATATCCCCTGGACTTGATCTTGATCAGGTGGCTGTGGTACTCACATCAAACAGAGTAAACCAACCAATTACAGATTATGCTAATGATCCTAGAGTGAATACAATTATAGATGATCCTAATAATTTCTTCTATGTAACGAAAAATATTGGACTTGAAAATCCAGGAACCTCGATTCAGGTTCAATTGGACGCATATCTGACAGAAAATTCTGACATCAGAGCGTTCTACGCTCTTGATCAGGAAAAACTAGAAGATACTATTTTCATACCATTCCCAGGAACCAATAATTTCCTACCAAATGGTTCAGTTCTCAACCCAGCTAACAGTGATGGTAGTACTGACGTTAGAACACCTAAGACTGATGATCATAATCCAAATGCTCCACTCAGTCTGTTTAGAGAACTCAAGTTCTCAGTTGATAATCTTCCAACATTCTCGTCCTTTAGGATTAAACTGATTGGTACATCAACTGATCAATCAAGACCACCTTATATCAAGAACTTCAGAGCATTAGGATTAGCATGACCCTCATTCCAGTAAAAGGACAATCTGGTTTCTTTCGTGACAGTGAAACGGGAGCTATTATAAACAATAACTCCCAAGAATATAAAGCCTACATCACCAACAGAGATAAACTCCTCTCCGAAAAGGAGAGGATTGATAAACTTGAATCTGATATTGGTGACATCAAACGTATGTTACAGCAACTAACAGATAGACCCCTCCCATAAATAGAAAAAAAGTATAGTATATAAATGGCGCAGCCTTCCTCTAGACAAGAATTGATTGACTACTGTCTGAGACAGTTGGGTGCCCCTGTAATTGAAATTAATGTTGCTGATGAACAGATCCAGGATTTGATGGATGATGCCATTCAACTGTTCCAGCAGAGACATTTTGATGGGGTAATTCAGACATTTCTGAAGTATGAGATTACTCAGGCAGATATTGATAGAGCTAAAGCTGTTCCCCCTGGAGCTCCAAGTGGGAGGGGATCAGTTGGTATCGCAACAACATCAGCCTCAGGTAGTATTGTAGGTACTGCTACGACGTTTTCATACTATGAGAATAGTAACTACCTTGAGATCCCCAGAGACGTAATTGGTATCAATAAAGTTTATCAATGGGATGCCCTGATGGGTATTGATTCCAGAAACATGTTCAGTATGAAGTATCAAATGTTCTTGAATGACATTTACTACTGGGGAACACAAGATATTCTGTCATATTCAATGTCAATGTCTTATCTTGAGACATTGAATTTCCTGTTAAACACACATAAGGCAATTAGATTCAACCAAAGACAAGATAGAATGTATCTTGATGTCGCATACAGCGACTTAAAACTTGGAGACTATTTGGTTATTGATTGTTGGAAAGTTCTCAATCCAAATGAAGCTACTGGTGTTTATAACGACCCCTTCTTGAAGAAATATTTAACTGCACTGATCAAGAGACAATGGGGTCAAAACCTAATCAAGTTCCAGGGTGTAAAACTACCTGGTGGTATTGAGTTTAACGGAAGACAAATTTATGATGATGCTCAATCTGAACTTGATAAAATCGAAGAGAAGATGTTGAGTACATACGAAATTCCACCTCTTGATCTTATCGGGTAATTTGTCATGCTCAATCCATTTTTCCTCAATGGCGCTCAGAACGAACAGAACTTAATACAGAGTCTGGTAAACGAGCAGCTCAAGATGTATGGGGTAGAAGTTTACTACCTTCCAAGACAATATGTAACTGAAAATACGGTAATCAAAGAAGTTATCGAGTCGAAGTTTGAAAGTGCATTCCCACTTGAGGCTTATGTTGACAGTTATGAGGGTTTTGGTGGTCAGGGAACTCTCCTTTCAAAATTCGGTATTATGGAGAAAGATGATCTAACATTGGTCATCTCAAGAGAGAGATTTGCTGGATATATTACACCTCTCATCAAAAGCATTGCCAATATTGGTGGAGCCACTGACAGACCAAGAGAAGGTGACCTTATCTGGTTCCCACTTGGTGATAAACTCTTTGAAATCAAATATGTTGAACACGAACAACCTTTCTACCAGTTAGAGAAGAACTATGTCTATCAGCTGAGATGTGAACTCTTCAGATATGAGGACGAAGTTATCGATACTGGTGTAGATAACATTGATGATGAACTTCAAGAGATCAGTACTGGATACACTCAAACACTGACATTAGTTGGAGCTGCTGTCACTGCTTTGGGTACTGCCACCATATGTTCTAGTGGTTCTGTGAACACTATGACTATTACCAATATGGGTAAGGGTTATAGTCTAGCCCCACTCATTGGATTCAGTTCAGCTCCAACTGGAGGAACAACAGCTGCTGGTATTGCATCAATTACAACAGATTTTGTCGGTTGTAATGGATCAAAAGATGGAAAGGTCCATAAGGTCTATATTACTAACTCTGGTTGTGGATATACTGTAGCTCCTTGGGTTTCCTTTGAAACAATCAAGGGACAAACTGGTTCTGGAGCTGCTGCGACAACTGGTATTACAACTACAGGTTCTGTCCAAACTGTTACAGTTACTGAAAATGGTAGTGGTTACGTTTCTAATCCAAATGTAAGTATTGGTCAAACAGATGTGGTTGGTTTCCAAACAGCTTATGGTATTGGTATCATTAACACTGCTGGTAGTGTTGTTAGTGTAGCTATGTCATTTGGTGGTACTGGATTTGCTTCAACATCTACAGCTGTTGTCACAATTGATCCACCAGCTACAGCAACTGTTGGTGTTGGTACATTCATATTCAATGAGACAGTAACAGGTTCTACATCTGGTGTCACAGCTAGGGTCAAGAATTGGAGTAGCATCACTAACATTCTTGAGGTTTCTATTATCAGTGGAGACTTCTTACCTGGAGAGAGAATTGTTGGATCAGCTTCTTCAGCTTCATACAGTATTAGAAGTGTCAATCAAGATGATATAGTCGATACATTTGCAGACAACGATAATATTGAATCTGAAGCTGATGCAATCATTGATTTTACATCCACCAACCCGTTCGGGATGCCTTAACTCTAAATAGTAGCAAATAAAGACTAGACTGATGTTTGAGTATTTCTATAATGAAATCTTCAGATCCGTAATTATCGGATTTGGATCAATGTTTAATGGAATTGAAATTGAACATAAGAACGAGAGTGATAATACAGTCAGTACTCTCAGAGTTCCATTGGCATATGGACCCACTCAGAAATTTCTTGCCAGAATTGAACAACAAGCCAACCTGAACAAGGGAACTCAGATGTCCCTTCCCAGGATGTCATTCGAGTTCACTGATCTCCAGTATGATCCCACTAGAAAGTCAACTCAGACACAACAGTTTGTAGTCAAGAATTCTACTGGAAGTGAGATTAAGAAAGGATATGTTCCTGTACCATATAACATGACTATTCAGTTGTCGATTATGACAAAACTGAATGATGACATGTTGCAGATTGTCGAACAGATTTTACCTTACTTCCAACCATCATATAATCTTCCTATTAACTTCCTTGGTGACTTTAAGGAAAAGAGAGACATTCCCATTCAACTTGAGGGAATCTCTATGGAAGATGATTATGAGGGTAACTTTGAGACGAGAAGAGCTCTCGTATATACTCTGACATTTACAGCTAAAACATTCCTCTTTGGTCCTTTGTCCGATGTATCAGGCGATATTATCAAGAAAGTTACTGTTGGTTATGTGTCTGGTTCCGCGGGACCAGGTCTCAGAAATCCAGAAAGAGACCTCACATACAGAGTCGTACCAAGAGCTGTCCAGGATTATGATGACAGTTATGTCACTACGATTTCTGAGAACGTAGGTATAGAAGAGAAAGTCATCGAAGTTGCCGATGCATCACAACTCTCAGCAGCATCATACATCCAAATCGGTAAGGAGGAGATGTATATTGAGAAGGTCTCTGGCAACAAACTAACAGTCAAGAGGGGTCAAGACACCTCGACAGTTGCAGAACATGTTCTTGGTTCTGGTGTGGCTACGATTACCGCAGCTGACAACAATCTCATTGAGATTGGTGATGACTTTGGATTTGATGGTACTGTTTTCTGAGGTTAATGTATGTCTGATAAGTATGAGAAGCTCGATGAAACCTTCAATGTTGAACCTGTGGAGGTAGAAGTCCAGAAAGAGGACACGAACGCTAAGATTGAGAAGATAAAGTCAGGTTCAGAAGACATCAGAAGAGACTACGAATATACAAGAGGTAACCTCTATTCCATCATTGAAAAGGGACAAGAGGCTATTGATGGTATTCTGGAGTTGGCACAAGAGAGTGAGATGCCAAGAGCATATGAAGTCGCTGGTCAGTTGATTAAGAACGTAGCTGATGCGACTGACAAACTTCTGACATTGCAACAGAAACTTAAGGATGTAGAAGAGGAGAAAGAATCTAAGGGTCCAACCACCGTCAATAATGCACTCTTTGTTGGTTCAACAGCTGAACTTCAGAAGTTGTTGAAGAAAGGTATGAGTGATAAATAATTAAAAAAGAGCGATGTCAGTACCAGCAGTAAATATTGAAATCGAACAAAACGCAGATTTTACATCTACGTTTACCATTACTAATTCTGATGGTACTGTATATAATCTGAGTAACGCTACTGCAGCAGCCAAAATGAAAAAGCATCCCACTGCAGGGACAGCTTATACATTCACTACATCAGTCACATCTTCAACTGGTGAAATTGCTTTGAGTATGACAGACACTGTCACTGCGGGGATTCCCGCTGGTAGATATCTATATGACATTCTGGTAACTTCTGCTGGTGGAGAGAAGACAAGAGTTATTCAGGGAATGGCAACAGTCACCGCAGGTATTACCTAACCATGGCGAATTATTCAGTATCTGTATCATCAGGTAACAGTTTTAGTGTATCGAGAAAGGCAGCACCTACCCCAAAGGTTATTCAGGAGAAACTCGTTGTGGCAGAAAACTTATCGGACTTAGCAGACGTATCTGTCTCAAACTTGGGAGGTTCGGATAATTATGTTATGGTTTATAGTGCGACGTTAGGGAAATATACTTTAGTACCAGCAGATAATGTCTTGAGTTCTGCTGTAGACGACAATCAACTCCCAGCAGACTTCATCAATCAGTTGGATACTGACTTGGATGATAAGATTGATCTGGATGCGGGAACCTTTTGACATCTAAATAATAACAAGAAATATTATAGATTAAATGGCTTCTCCAGTTATTCAGTTTAAGAGAGGTGCCTATGTAAATCTACCTGGACTTAGGGTAGGTGAACCTGGATTTACTACTGATAAGTATGATCTTTTTGTCGGTTTAAGTTCTGAAACATCTACTAACCAGTTCTATGGTTCTGGTAGATATTGGGGTAGAGAGGACGGAACAACTTCTCTAAACTTTAAACTGGTAGATAAAGATGGTACAAATAGTATCAATCTTAAAGCACCTAATACGTTAAGTGGGATTACCACTTATACTTTCCCAGAAACACCAGCAGCTAACAACTTTCTTGTTACCAACGGTTCAGGAGTTCTTTCCTGGACAAATACTCTAAGTGCAGGAGTTAATGTCACTGGTATTGTCACCGCTTCTGGTGGATTCAACATCGGAATTAATTCTTCTGGTAATTCAATCACCGATGGAAATCCAGTAAAGAATTTGAACTTTATTGGAGCAGGAAATACATTCTCCTACAATCCATCGACAGACACTGTAGATATCTCAATTTCTGGAGAAGGTAGTTCT
>CEPY01004831.1_pt1 | contig 10789 bp, 4 predicted proteins | sample 530421 | NCBI WGS metagenome assembly CEPY01 (sample SAMEA2620065, study PRJEB7988) | marine metagenome | biome: marine biome (ENVO:00000447); feature: surface water layer (ENVO:00002042); material: "saline water (ENVO:00002010), including plankton (ENVO:xxxxxxxx)" | depth 5 m
TAATGAACATAGTGTCCATCATCCATCACATAGTGAAAAAATACTTGGTGATAGTATGTATCATCTTTCTTCCCAATCAATTTGTGCCACAATTGTCTTCTTTTGCTATGTCTCGACTCTAATGGATTTCTCCAATGTGGACGTTCAATACCTTTGTATACCATAGCATCACCAGCATGTAAGTTTGCTAGTTGAAAATCTCCCTTTGCCGACTTAATTCCAATATGCCATGGTTTATGTGTATTTGTCGAAATGTGCAGAGTTACTGAAATCTCACACGCTTCTCTGTCAAGATGATACGGTAAGTAATTGTCTACAAAATAAAATCTATCAAAGCAATAAGTTTCATGTAACTTCATGCCAATGATTTCTTGAAGTTTATTCTTAATCTCGATTGAAATCTTACTATATTTCTGAGATAGATTATATCTGGCAAGAGAACCTGCAACCTGTCTCTCTACTTTAAGTTTCTCTTTTAATTCGCCTTTATCAGTATATCGAAGTCCTCTTTCCTCTGTGGGGAGTTCTACCAAATCGCTGACATCTATAAAATCTTTGAGAATTAAATATCCATACTCATCAAATACAGGATTTCTTGTGAGAGAGAATCCTGAATTTAATTCTTCGCCATAATCATAGACGTGCTTAGGTTTGTTGCAACCATCTGCCTGCTTAAGTCTCATCATAGTGTCACCTCCAGCGCGGACCGTTTACCCAGAATACTAAACTTCTACGTTCTCCACTTTTGATTGGTTGAACTCTATGCATACTTCTCGAATCAAAAAATGCCAGGGTTCCTTTTCTCTTTGGTAGGAAGTATGTGTTTCCACCTCCTCCCATAATTTGAACAGAACCACCCTCATAATCTTCAGGATCTGACAGTTGCAGAACTCCAGAAAGTTTTCTGGTTTGTTCTACCGATTGTGCAAGAAAATCATCTACATGATTCTTTTTTATTTCTTCGCCCTTATCAAGAGTTTGTGGTGTTCGCCAAGTAGAAATATCTGTGTCAGTATGCCACTTGTAATAACAACCCTCATTATATACTGTGTATTGCATGAACTCACCGTCAATGTTGGTGAGATCGTATAGAAAGTTTTCCCTATTTGCTTTCATGATATAGTGCCAAAGAAATCCTCCAATCCAATGATTGGTTGAAATCCAAGCGTGTTTAGAATTTCTTTTATCAGCATTCATTACATTGCCAGCACCTTCTGTGCCATCATTGACGTTACCCTTTTTGATATGCGAATCAATGAATAAATTTTCTGGGGTGCTAGCTAAATCATCACAAAGTGAATTGACGACATCATCAGGCAATCCGGTAAAATACCAGAGAGATTGTAAAGACATAGTTTAATCAGTGTGTATAATATTTAGTTTACTTTTTCAACTCCTCAACTTCTGCTTTCAATTCCTTGATTGCTTCAATTAGGACGCCGATAATACCATTATAGTTTACTCTCTTAGGATCGTCACCATGAACCAGTTCAGGAAGAACATTTTCTAATTCTTGAGCGATGACACCGTAAGAGGGTTCTCCAGATTCTTTCCAGTTGAAACTTACACCACGAAGTTCACTTACTTTATCAAGTGCTCCATCTACCGTGTTGACATTTTCTTTGAAATTGATGTCAGATAAGGAGTCTACATCTTGACAAGTAACGACACCAGCAACTCTTAGATTTTCTCCTAAAATTCTAACAGTTGTGCCTCCATCAATCAAGTCTGTAGATAATGTAAGTCCTGTTCCAACAGTGGCAATGCCAGATACATTTAAGTTTCTTGTTCTAACGTCAACGCCGATAGAACTTCCGCCAGTAACTTCAAATCCATTGACAGTCGCAATACCTGTTACATTAATTCCAGTATTGTTTAATGTAATTCCTGTTCCGACATTAACAACAGCAAAGGTAGCTCCAGTTGAAACATTCAAACTGGACATACTTACAGTTTGATAGTTGTAAGTAAATCCAGAGTGTCCAGAGAAGACACCAGCAGCGTTAAATTGAACCTGTGTATCAGAACCGCCAGGAGATGCACCAGGCAGGAACTGCAACTGAGAACCATCACCATAGTATGTGACAATACCAGTAGCAGGATCTGAATGAGTGATGATACCCGTTCTAAATTCAACTAAACTTACGGTACTGACACCAGATACATTGATTACATCACTCAATAGAGTGTCAATCGTGGTGATACCTGAAAGGTTAGAGAAGTTATTAACCGTTAAACTATCAACTGTTGTTCCTTCAACAGTCAAGTCAGAAATAGTTGTTACACCAGTTGCATTTAAGTTTGCAGTTCTGAGTGCAGTTGCAGCAATAATCTGATCGCCATTCAGTGTGGCAATCGTACCAACACCAGTATAGTTGATGTTTGTACCATCAAGGTGTGCGATTTCACCGAAACCAATCGTACCAACACCAGTAATGTTTAGATTAGTTCCTCGATTGTTTGCTGCAATCAGAGTCTCTACCGTACCAATACCAGTTACTTCTGCATTAGTAAGGAGTGCATTGGTAGCAATACCAATCGTTGCCTTGTATGTAGCAATCGTTGCTACACCAGTAATGTTTAAGTCCGTAGCGGCAATACCACCACGAACATCTAATTGTGTATTCGGTCCTGTACTGGCGATACCGATAAATCCAGTATCTGCATTTACTACCAGTTGATTAGAGTTTACCTCTAATCCATTCTTGACTACAAAATTTCTATTGATGCCCATTTGGGTTCACTCTCCCCCAAAAACTTTTGATATATTTATTTAGACGCTCAGAGAGTCACTGCTTCGATTGTGATTGAAGCAACTGTGGATGTGTTTCCACCCAATCTAGTTGATAGGATTGTAATTGCACCATTGGAATATCCACTTGCTCCACCTCCAGAAGAATCTGCGGCAGTAGAAGCATTACCTCCAACAGCACCAGAACCACCACCACCGATGAGTGTTGCTACTGAAGTATCAGTTGTGGAACTATTTCCTCCATTGTTTCTCTCAGTTGCACCATTTGGTTTATATCCTCTATTGATAAGTGCTGTGCCTTCAGTTTGGAAACCATCTCTATTTCTAAATGGAACTTCTGTGCCAATATCAGCACATGGAGAAAGTCCAATGTTTGCATAGTAACTACCGATGGTACATGCTGTAGTTTGTCCGCCTTGTGTTCCATCAACACTTTCACCAATGTTATCCAATGTTCCATCTGGAACCAGAGCACCACCCTGTCCAGCATTTCTTCCTTGTCCGTCTTCACCAGCGACACTAACACCGCCACCATCACCACCTTTACCACCAGCAGATGCGCCACCACCGCCTCCACATGCGGCAAGAAGAACTGCCTTCTCATAGAAGAATGCTCCGCCTCCACCACCACCAGTTCCAGCGAATGGTGACTGAGATGGATTCAGTTTGATTGCATATTCTACGTTTCTAAGTAATGTCTTCTTGAATACTGCGACACCACCTTCTCCACCAGCATTGCTACCGAATGTAGCACCAGCAGCACCTCTAAGTGTAATTTGAACTGGCAAGTCTTTTTCTTCAGAGTAGATGACAATAGTTCTGGATGGGTTATCAGAATCTGCTTCAAATGCCAATTCACCATCTGTAAGATCTTGCTCTCCACTATCATATAATGTAGTATCAAAGTCTCCAGTGATTTCAAAGTCAACAACGTTTCTATCAGTATCATCAGGAGATACTACTGTGAAAGTAGCACCAGTAGAAAGTTTTGGAGAGTCACATGCATTAGCAAGAGAGAATCTACATTGTACAGTTGACAATCCAACTGCGCTAGATTCAATCGTCAGAACAGGATTGTTTGTTCCAGATAATGTAAATGTTCCTGTTGTGCCATCTGAAGCATCATCACCGTTCAACAACCACTGATAACCAATGACATCTGTTGTATCTGTTGTTGGTTCTGCTGCTACTGTAAATGTTCTCTCATCATTAGTGATTGCAGTCGCACTAATTGGGTTGACAAGAATGTTGATATCTGGTTTTCTATTTAATGTTAATATATCAGAAGTTAATGGTTGATTCTGTGCTCTTGCTGTTGTTCCAGATGGAGCATATGTAATTTCTTGGAAGAATTGTCTTCCATTATCATCTGGACTGACAAGAGATGTTAGTGTTAGTGTAGTTGTGGCAGTTCCTGTCACCGTAGAAGTATCAGAAAGTGCTCCCTCTCCAACTTCATACCATTGATAAACAACTGTTCCCAATCCAACTGTGGAATTTGGGAACGTTGCAGTTGCAATGCCAACAAATGTGGCGACACCACATACGGAAGTGCTGAATGGACTAACCGTATAAGATAAAATCGGACCGTTTAAGTCAAAATCAGTAGGTGTACTAGAGAATACCTTAAATCCTATCATGCGAAGTTCTGTCCTCCTGTTACTCCGAAGAGTGTGCTACCACCATCAAATGTCATGAATGAGTAGATGTCAGTTGCACTTGCTGCTGTGGTGATGCCAGGAACAATTCCTCCACCTGCAAACTTAACAGTGATTGCAGCGTCAGATGCATTTGTGAATGTTGCAATTCCTACGGAGAAATTGCCTGTTGCATTCTGACTAATTCTAATCGTGAAGGCAGTTACATCATCAGGCGGATTTAGTAACTTGAAGCTAGTTACATCTTCATCAAGAGTTAAGTCGAACGATTGTCCCTTCGACAAATCGATGTTTACAACACCACTTGAAATATCTAGTGTCTCAAGATTTTCAGAATATGTCTTGAATCTTGTTTCACCTTCAATGTCTAATTTGCCTCTTGGTGTAGCAGTTCCTAGTCCAACATTACCACTTGAGGTAGAAAGTGCAGTTCCTACTGTAACGTTGGATGCGGTTACAATACCTGCGGTGATGTTACTTGTGCTGCTGTCGAGTCTGTATGTTGTAGCAGTAAGTGCTCCACCAACCAGAACATCATTAGCACTGATAAAATCATCGAAGATAGCAACATTATGAACCTTCAAATCAGTAGTTCCAGTTCCAGCGGTTCCTAGTTCAAGTGGGAAGTTAGGAATTGTTGTACCGATACCAACGCGAAGGTTATTGGTTGGGAAGATACCTGTACCAAATCCTGCAGCGGTTGGTGTGAATAATGTATCATTTGAAAGATTCTCCAGTCCAGAACCATCTCCAACAAATGCAGTTGCAGTTACAGTTCCACTGACTCGAACATCACTTCCGATAGAAGTAGCAGAACCAACATCTAATGTTCCTGTGATTCTAGCATCACCAATGGCATGAATCTTGAAGTTATTTGCTGTGGTTCCGATACCAACACCAGTTCCGTCAACAGCGAAGAGCGATGCTCCTGCACCAACTTGAAGTGTATTCAGTCCAGATGTGGTGGTTGCAATACCAACATTCTCGAAAATGCCATCAAGTGTGTTGTTAGTTTCACTAATTGCACCAAATCTAAACCAACCATTCTGTTGAGTGTAAATCCAACCAGCATATCCTGCTTTGTTGGGACTTGCATTGAATACAACATCACCAACGTTACCTGCAAGAGTTGGAGTTGAAATGCCGACAGTTAACTTTCTAGAAACTGTGACATCCCCTTGATCTCCCTGAAGGAACAAGGATGCAGACTCGATTCCATCACTGGATGTTGAAGTAATCTTGTTGTTAAAGATAACAGGACCGTCAAATTCAGAAATGATATTGCCGTCTTGTCCACCCTCAACACGAATCGAACGACTGATGACTGCTTCAAGAGGAGTGAGAACATCAAATCCAATGTTAAGTCCACCTTCAGTTCCAACTCTGATATCCTCACCAGTAACAGAAGGAACTGGAGTATCAAATACTTCTTCTTGTCCAGTAGAAGAACTGACTCTCTTGTTACCAACGTAGAAGTCACCCTGATCGTTCATACCAGTGTAGACGTTGATACCACCGTCTTTCTTAGTAGACTGAGAAATCAACTCTTCTTGTGCAGTCAGAGTTCTATCTTGACGACTTGGAAGTGCTGTGGAATAGTTACCAGGACCGTATCCAAGATATTCAAATGTATGTCCAGAAGCGCGAATGATAGAGTTTCTTCTAAATTCAACTGGATGGCAACTAATTCTTCTGACAACAGATTCATCAGCGTGAGTTGTTGCTTGAGTTCCAAATACACCTCTGAATACAGTGACAGCACTGGTTCCAGATACTGTGTCACTGATTCTCATGACTTCTTTATCAACAATCAGATAGTCACCGATATTTAAATCAACATTTTCAAGATCTCTGATGTTGATTGTTGTCGATGCTGCATTAGTAATTGCAGAAGAAATTGTTGTGGTAATACCTGCATAGTCAAAGATTTGTCTACCACCAAGATTCTCATCCTCACGAAGAATGTTACCACCCTGAGAATTACATGCATATCTGTATGCAACAATAGTTCCAGATGTTCCAGGTGCGATGGTATTAACACCAATGTTGACATTGAATGATGTCTGAGAGTTAATCTTCTTGACAACGAAGTCTCCTCTATACAGTGGAGCATCTGCTCCTCCAAGTTTGATAAGATTATCTACGAGAAGTCCATGTCTCTGTGCAGTTGTAACGATACCAATTCCAGTTGTTGCATTATAAGAGAATCCAGTTACATCTAAGGATTGTCCAGTTATTTCAACAAGTGCAGTAGAGGAATCTGTAACTCCAATACCACCCACGGGAATATTACCGATAGTAGATGCAGAAGAGACTGTAATTCTTCTTGCAGAGTCTGTAGCAACTCCAGTTACCTCATAAAGAGTATTGTATCCATTATTTGCAAATGGTTCAACACCGCTAACTTCAAGAACATCACCAATGTTATTATAGATTTGAGTTACACTTACAATACCTGTAGTATGTGGAGCATTGGTTGAAACTCCAACAATCTGAAGTTTTTCTCCAACTTCATAGTTGGAACCACCATGCATAATCTTGGCAGACACAAGATTACCAGCAGCATTGATTTGAATTCTTGCTGTTGCACCCTCACCTTGAGTTGTAGCAGCACCAGCGGATACTAACTGAGCGTTGTAAATGTATCCTGCACTTCCACTGCCATATCCAGCACCACTTTCTGCGATACTTACATTGACAACTCTATTCAATCCATGATCTAAGTCAGTGAAGATTGTATGTGCAGTTCCTGCAGAGTTACTTTGAATTGCAGTAATACCAAATCCAGCCTTTCTATCTCTTTGGAATCCTTTTAATGTTTCACCGGTAAGAGAATGTTGAGGTTCATCAATGACAGTCTGTCCAATTGGAGTAGGCAGAGCAAATGTCTTCGATGCTCTTGGGTTGGATGTTGGATTATCTCTATTTGTCTGTGGATAGAGGAACTGAATTGGTTGAGCGTATCTATCTGTAGCAAATGGTGCCACATTAGGTGTATTGGAACTATTAATAACAATCAGGTTATAGATACCATCTTGAATACCTGCTTGATATTCTTGAACTTCTTGACTTCTATAGATGGAATAAGTTCCAGGATATCTGCTTTGTGAGAACGTAGGCAGACTCGTAGTTCTAGAAGTTGTATCGTTTGTAAATGTTCCAGGTCCTACCGTAGATGTAAGATTGACAGTAAACTCTCTAGTGCTAGTAATACCAGCAACTTCAAATGTTCCATTGAAACCAGAATTACCTGCACCTAATGGGTTGTTAGCACTGGTAACATTGTCAATTTTAACTTCAGCACCTGCTCTCAGTTTGTGTGGAAGTTCAGTCAGAATGTTAGCGACATTTCCACTCCAATGTGCATGTGCAATGAACTTGAAGTTTCTAAGTTCACTTACATTGCTGAGACTTACATTATTTGGACTATAGTATTTTGCAACTTCAGTATCAGTAGCACCAGTTACATCACTAGAATCCTGAATGACAAATCCATCTTGAGGAGGACGTGCGGAAGTAATACCTGAACCAGCAGGGATAACATAACGTAAACGATAAATCGTATCGGAAATGTTTCTTGTATCTGGTGTACGAGTGATAAATGTTCTTGGAGTTGCCGAACCAATCGCTGTAGTTCCCAGTCCAACCAAGGTGGAGTAGATATTATTATCTGTTGCTGCCGTACCAACAGTCAGATACCAGTTAGATTCATTAACGTCATACTGAATTGGGTGTCCAATGTCTCCAGACTTCTTATCCGAAACTCTAGATTGAATCTTGAGGATACCACCTTTATTATTAATGGTAAGAGGATTACCCTCGATAGCATCGTTAAGTGTCTTTGCAACCTTAATTTGGTTTGCACCAACACCATCAGTAATCGCAAAATAAAGATTATTATCTCGTAAACCATCAGGGAGATGTCCATTTTCAGAAATGACACGAAGACTCTCTCCTTCAATCAGATTATGATCTGACGTAAGTGTGAACGTATTGGAGGTAATACTATTGATTCCAGATGCTCTACCTACAGCAAATACTTTCTCAAAACTATTCTGAGTTGATGACAACTCAGTATCTGGCATTACAATACGTGCCTGATATTCTGTCCCCGCGATGAGAACTTTAATCTTATCATCTGGTTTCGCACCAACTCTATAACCCTGAATTGTCTCCTTAGGTGCAACGTCTTGGTTAGTTTCATTATACAGATAGAATCTGCTTGTGGAACCTACGCCAACAGCAGTTTTGTATACATCAATTGCATTAAATTCAACTGTGATGTCAGTAGACTCAATCTGTTTTGGTGGGATAATGTTAGTAATATAACCAACATCATCTCTCTTATAACATTCTTTTCTGAAACCTAAAGCATTCAGTGCTTTAGAACCAAAGTTAGAGTTGGAGTTTGTGAGAGACTGATCTCCACCAGTATCTACTACAAAGTGTTGTGAATAACCAATAGCAAAAATAGAAACCAACTGCAGAATAGAGTCATTCTCACACTTGATGTGGAAGTTTGAATATGCTGGTTTGTATACTGCTCTAGAGTCTGTCTGTATATTTTCGTTTCCTGTGAATGTAGCGTCTTTGTATTCACCACTTGTGGAATCATACTTGACGAATGCATTCTTGTCTTTTTGGAGTCCAATACCTGTGAACTGTGCCACAACCATGGACTTGAATCCTGTTGCCTTGCTACCATCAGCAAGAAGTCCACACATACCAAATACAGATCTCTGAGAGATGTTGAAGATGTATGGAGATGCAGAGGTTACTGTATCTACCTGTAAGTTGACGACAGCACCTGTTGGAGTAGGCAGAGGTTCTGTGGGTGGGTTAGAAACTTTGTATTTGAATACTGTTGTCCCTGAAGAATCTGTTGTAATGACATCACTAACAACAAATTGTCCATCATATCCACTATCAGAGATACCTTCGACTTGGAATGAAGTATCAACATCTAAACCAAACAGTGCTTCATTAAGTGTGACAGTAATTGTGTCAGTAGAAACTACACCGTCACCTGCTTTGATACTGGAAATACCGATGGAACCACCTTGAGGTCCGACAATACGGAATTCATCAATCTTGGGTTGAATGTCAAGTCCAGAAGATGGATAATCAGGTTCAATCTCTCTACCAGAGGAAGGACCGTAAGCAAGTCCAACCTTTTCATAATACATGTCTAAGTCAGTTCTTGCTGCATCAAAGTTGTTGATGAAAGCATCACTAATTTTGACATTGTTGACACCATCTGCATACTCAAAGCATGTCAGTTTATGGTGGGAGAAGTTTGGTACAAATACACCTGTGGTGTAGTCTTTATATACTGTGCCATTAGGATCTCCATCAAAGATAGAGAACTGCCAGAAGTAACAACCACCAGTTACTCTGAAGATAGCACTTCTTTCAATAGAATCGTTTTGTGGATTAGGAACATACTTAGGACGAATCTTTGTCTTTCTTAAGTCAAAACCAACAATAGAAGTACCACGAGGTACAATAACTCCACCATGAACAGAGTTCATCTTGTAGAGTGCATTATCTGTCGTGGTTAGATCATAGTTAGTCGTTAAACTCCACGATGAAAAGTTATCTGATGTTGTTCCATCTCGCAACCTGAAGTTATCTTCACCGTCAGGAATCCATCCAGGACGGTTGTCAACAATATGCTCTCCAGGATAGAGCATGATTGTTGTTTTATTAAATCTATCGTTATCAAGTCCCGATTGATACGAAAATCTAGCTGCCTCAATCAGAGCTCGTTGAATAGTTTTAAAAGGACGCGCAAGGGAATTGCCTTGGTTCTCAATGCTATCAGTAGCGTCTAAGTCATTGGGATTGACGTAGAGGATGTTGCCACGGGCATTCTTGAGAAAATTATCTAAGCGGCTAAGAGGCATCTTACTATCGCACTATCTATTTGCTATGGATTATTTATAGTCCTCCAACTCTCCTCTTTCCACAAAACCTTGAGAGAATTGTCAAACACCATCAAATATCTATGCTTTCTACTTCTATCTTTCCACTCACCATCAGCACCTTTGACACTACCTCTAGAATGCTTTGTTCCGTCAGCAAAATAGAAGTCTTTCTTTGAGTCTGTCAACCCATAATAATTAAAATTACATGCTCTATATATGATTCCACCATGATGAGCAGAGTCAGCATAACTGAGGATAGCACGAACATTTGCATCTTTTCTGAATCTTTTGATGCAACGACTAACAAACCAAGATGTAATGTTGTATTCTTCTTTCTGGAGTTGGGGATTTACACACAGTCTGGATAATTCAAATAGTCCATCCTGTTCATCTCTTTCTAGTCCAAATGCTCCTTTGGCGATTTCGGGAACAGGGAGCCCAGTAAAAATACA
>CEPY01007858.1_pt1 | contig 10775 bp, 20 predicted proteins | sample 530421 | NCBI WGS metagenome assembly CEPY01 (sample SAMEA2620065, study PRJEB7988) | marine metagenome | biome: marine biome (ENVO:00000447); feature: surface water layer (ENVO:00002042); material: "saline water (ENVO:00002010), including plankton (ENVO:xxxxxxxx)" | depth 5 m
TAACTTGGAAAATCTTTATAATAATAAACATTTTTTATATTTCTACTTGATCCAATTCTTTTGGTGGGATGTATTACAATTTCCCAACACTTTCTGCATTTTCTACAATATCGTATTGTTGAATCTGCTAATTTTGCATCAAATTCAAACTCTCTTGAGTCTCCTATCATTTTTTCTCCTTTTCATTGATTACTTGATTTATAATACTTGATAACTCTTCAATGGGATCACCAAATATATTATTTAAATTATAATCTGGGTTATCTAAATTTGAACCTTGCTCTTCATCATCCCAAAAGTCAGCGTGTTCTTTACAATCTAAGCAAATGTCATAGTCTCCGTATTTTTCTGCTCCACAGCAATCAGACCTTTTCATACTATCTCCTCTATTACTACACATTCAGCTTTTCTATAAGCGTCATCTAAAATAGAATCTTCACTAGGAATCAAGTCAAAGTTGTTACAAAGTTCTTCCCTTGCTTCCTCTTCAGAACTTGCACTAATCTCATAAAATATAGATTGCTTTACTTCAAATGTATATGTTTTCTTTTTCATTATTATCTCCAAGTTGCTATGTTATTTAGTTTAAGAATACGATTTTTAATCAAAGCCTGATCTCTGTAAAAATCTAGCTTATGATTCATAATTTCAAGATCTGTTTTAAGTTTTGCAACCCATAACATAGGTAGGCAAAATATAAGACCTAATATAATTGAAAGTATAAACTCCATTGCTTCTTATCTCCCTTTCCAATCTTCTAAAACTGTTTCTAAAGTAACATTTCTTGCATTTGCCTCTTCTTCTACCTGTGCATAAAAAGTGTCGATCCACAAAACTTTAAGTTCTTCAATGCTATAACTATTGAAATGTTCTCTTATTTCCTCTTTTGTAGTTCCAACCCTTTCATCATGTAAATCTGCAGGGTAATCGCACTCTAATTCCATATTTACAAGATCATTAATTAAAGCCATTTTTGTTTTTGGCATTATTTCCTCCTCTAATTAATTTTAAATTAAATATACTAAATATAATAGTCAAGTTATATTTCACCCTTTATAATTTGTGAAATAGTTTCTAATTTATAAAGTAATGTTTTGGCGTTGCCATTTATACCAAAATATAATTTTACATCCATCAATTTAAAATTTCTATTTGGCTTAATACCTTTTACCCAAAGTTTTAAAGCACCTTTTGTAGTTATTAAATTATAAACTCCTAATGATACCCCATTATAAAACTTATTACTATGTGGTTTTAAGTCAATGTCTTTTAAGAATTGACAGTCTTTATCTATTTTTATTTTATTCATTTTATAGTAACTCCTCTAATTTTTCTAAAGCATCAAAATAAAAAGCTTCATTATAAAAACAAAGTTCAATTACTTTTTCATTATCAAGATATATATAAATATGATCTTGCCCCCTTTCAATTAATCTTGGATGAAACTTTATACAACTTATTTTCTTGGGATTTAAGAATACTCTTTCCCCTTTTTTAGATATGTTTAAATAAAACATAATTATGACTCCTTTAGTTTTTTCACCCCAAAAGCCGACTATATGAGTCGGCTCAATTTGGGTTTAGGGTCTTTAGTCCTAGTGCATTTTATACCCCTTCTAACAGTTATGAAACCCTTTCGGATTCGAGTTAATAAAAATATAAATCATTAGTCTTTAAATAATTTTAAACCTATATATCTAAATAATAAAAATCCTAATGTCATAAATAATAATTCTATAATAGTAATTAACATTTTAACCTCTTTTTTGAAAGTTTTTTAAACCTTTATTTTTTAGCTGTTTGTTAGCTTCGTTTCTTACTTTTTCTTTTCCATATTTTCCAGCAAGTTTAAAAAGCGTAGTTAATGAAGTTGACCCTTTAGTGTCTAATTCATTTAAATAGTTACTTATATCTTTGATGAATTGATCTTTTTCTTCAATGTTATTTTTCACTTTTTTATCCTTTTTTTGTTAAACATTTAACAAAATTTTGACTAAGACGGCAACTTAAATTGCCGTTTCGGATATAAAACCCTCTTCAGTTAGCCTAGTTCATTTTATAGCAATAATACCACTCGTTGTTTATTTTGTGTTCGTGTTCTTCCCCATCGTAATGGCTTATAAAATGCCCTCTTCCGTCTGCACTTATGGCATCATATATGAAACCTGTTACATCCTTAATCATTGTAAAAATTGCCTCGTTTGCATCTTCGCATTTTTCTTGTAGCAACTCAAAAACGCTTTCATCAATATCACTATGAGCAGATAAAAAAGATGGATTAAATGCCCATAATGACTCTAAAATATACTCTTCGGCTCTTTCGTCTGCTTCTTCGTCTGTTAAGCAGATCCAATCTTCATCAATCAATAAATCAATGGCTTCAACTGGTGTTACATCTGCCGACTTGCTAACAGCAATTACTTGAGGGTCGTCATGTGAGTATCCATTTATAATGCTCTGTCTTTTAAACTGTTCCTTTCTTAAATGCTCTTTTTTAACTCTTTCAAATTCAGCATAAAATGAAACATCTTGATTATGTTTCTTCATGAACTCGAATGTTCTTTTGTCGCTCCAATTATTTTTCTCTTGTAAGTGTACAAATAAGTCAAAGCCGTCTAATTGTACAATATTTTTATCTACTTGTTTTATCATGTTGTTTTTTTCTCCTTTTTGGTTTAATTAGAATCCGAATGATTCAAAATCTTTTAATAATGATTTTGTTAAACATTTAACACTTTCATTTTTCTCTATCTTAAATAATGAGGAAATGACATATCTTCTGCCGTCTGTCCAATCTTCCACGATTCCGTTTTTAACGGCTCCAACATGGCAAATTGACCCATTAAACCCCATTATATAACTACCCTTCGGTAAGTACTGATTAAAATTTGAAATGTTTAAACTGTTCCTTGTCTTTAGTCTGCATAATATTTCAGCGTTTTCAATTTGTCCACCTGTCCATTTTGTCTGCCTTACTTCGTACCCACTTTTTAAGGTGCCGTTCTCAACTCTACGCATTACAGCATATTTTTTATATGAATAGTTATATTTTTCGCATAATTCAATTATAGCTTCTTTCCAGTCTCTATAACCTTGCTTTCTCTTTCTGCCGTGATGATCATAAAATTTTTGCATTTCTCCAAATGGCTTGTTGAATATGACTGAAGATGCAACTACTGTACAGCAATTCCAGTCTTGTTTATATTCTTTTGTCTGTATTATTTCCGAGTATTTCATTTATTTGTCCTCCCACCCAAAAAGCCGATTTTATGAATCGGCTCAAAGGGTTTAATATGTGGAAAGTTTTATTCTATGATTTTACGCTCCGTATATTTCATCATATTTTATTCCCAACTGTTCAGCCGATATTTTAAAAACATCCTCAAAGGTTTTATTATGCTTTTCGCATAAGTTCTCTAGCTGTTCCAAGAATCCTTTCTTTTCTTTTTCTTCTTTAGAGACTAACACAACCCTAACTGACTTTTCATCTGTCTCATTAAATACGCTAGGCTTTCCATTAACAACATTACAAAAGACATTTTCAGCGTTCTCAATCATTGGCTTATTTACTTTTCTAATTGTCACGCTGAAGTTTTTAACCTTATCACCTAACAAACTTTTCTGGGTGGCTTTCGCTTTAATTAAGGTTTGCAACTTAGTTCTAATAAAACTTCTAACTTCTTTCTGTTTGTTTTCGTCTTTATCTTTCAACATCTTGTCAAGTGCTTTCGTGAAGTTACATTGTCCGTTTAAATCAACCTTTAAAACATCTGCTTTTATTTGGTCTGTTAAATGCTGATCTGCTCCCATGCTTTTAATACCTAACTCAATTAACTCGGTAGCTTCTTTTATTGTTTTCATTTGTTCTCCTAATGCCCAAAGGGCGTTGATTAATATTTAATTGTTGATAGAGGTTAGGTATTACTAGAATTAAATGCAACAAATATTTTGTTAAATATGTAACAAAATATTTACACCTTATATATGTGAGGGAAAAAACTTTAGTTTTTTAGCTGAATTAATGCCAGTTAATTCTATTATTTACCTATCAATTTACAATGCCTTTATTTGGCTCTAAATGATATCTATTTCGCTACATTCTAGCCATTCATACATTTACATTAAAAAATCTTTTTATGGCTTTTTAGGCTATGTTTACGGCTTTTATTCTCAGTAAAACGCTCAAAAAGTGCGAGGTGAACCCTCATACAACTAATTAGGGACATATGCAAGTAAAACATATATAGAGTATTAATATTTAATTGGAGCCTTTTGTCTAAATGCAAGGATTATTTTTTTTTATTTGGATTTTAAAAGGTATAGCTCCCCAACTCCCATTTGTCAAGTAAAAAATATATTTATTTTAAATATGAGCGTTATGAGCGTTTAATATATTGCATAAATGAGCGTTATGAGCGTTTAGGGTGTAGGGGGGATGAGCGATTTGAGCGATTGCGTTATTCCGTGTTCCCCATAAAATAAATAAAAACAAAGTCCTATTGGGCATACTGTAAAAAAGTTCAAAAGAAAGTCCATTAATACTTGCACTAAAGTAATAAAGTCCGTATAATATACCATAATGAGTGTTAATATACCTTCAAAGATAAAGCCTTCTATGGTTCTGGCTATAGACCTTTTAGTCAATGATCCTGAAGCTAAAATAAAAGATGTAGCTGAAAAATCAGGGGTAAATGTATCCACTATTAGACGATGGATGAAAGATCCTGAGTTTGTAGAAGTGTTCTATCAAAAGTATATGGTTGTATTTGGGTCTAGGTTGCCAACTGTGCTTAACAGTATGGTTCGTGAGGCTGAGGCTGGAAATGTGCAGGCTGGTAGATTAGTTTTAGAACACTCAGGTAAACTTATTAAACGAGTTGAGGTCAACAACCATCAAAGTCCTTTTGAAAAGTTTCTTAGCTCCCAAGCATCAGATATGGAAGAAGTTGAGGTTTTAGAAGCTGATTACGAAGATATAGAGGTTTTACCTCAGCGACCTGTTATTCCAGAAAAACCACCTACCAAGAAAGAGTTATCTGCTCAACAAAAGAAAGTAGATAAAAAAAATGAAAAGCGTAGGGAAGCTAGGCGTTGGAGGCAGAGAGCTGAAGCCGTAGGTATTGCAAGACCAAATAAAGGCAGGCAAACTCCAGCACAAAGAAAAGCTTGGCAGGAACGAGTAGTAAAAAGAGAAAAAGCACTTAATATTCCTTTAAAAAAGTCTTAACATCATAAGACTTACATTCAGGACATTCTTGCTCTCTGTCTACATTAACTGCTAATACTTCCCATACCCAATGACAAGTTAAACATATACAATTTATAAGAGTAAATTTTTTCAAGCCTTTCCCCATTTTTCCAATTCTGCAGAATACTTTATTAGCTCTTCCCACAATTCTTGGTTCAATGGTATTTCTGTGTTTAGGATCATTTGATCTGCTGGCATTGAGTTTTTAGCTAAAAATCCCAACAAATCATTATTCATTAAAATTAACTCTTGTATTTTGTCTAGTTTTTTATCTAGTCTTTTTATTTCATATTCTTGTGCAGTTAAGCACTCAAGTAATAAGCGTAATAAATAATCTTCTATATTGTTCATAGTACAATATACTTTAAATATATTGTCTAATACAATATTTATTATTTTTTTAGTGCTTTATTTATATCCTGAACAAGTTTTTTCTTCATTTTATCTACTTCTTCTATATTAGTAATACTTAATCCAGATATAAAAGGTCTAGCAACAGTAGTTGGAACTTTCCCATCGTTATGATATTTACCATATTTTAACACAGATAGCTTATTATCTTCTGCTTTTATGCTGTCATACATTTTACCAGATGCTTTTAATGGAGGAGATGTAGGAAAACCCTCTCTTTTTCTCCATTTTTTAGTAGATTCTTTTAATGGAGCAAGCTGACCACTATCTATATTTGCTTTTGATACTTTTTCAGCATTTTTAGCAAATTGTTTAGCAAAGTCTTTTTTAATGCTTTTTATTTCGCTCAACAACTTAGAAAAACTAAAGTTTGTTGTTATTTTTATGTCCACTATGACTGTTGTGCTTGTTGAGTTGGCTCTAGGTCATTTACAGACTTATTTTCTTCAATAATAGCTTGTGCTTGTTCAACTGTAAGGTCTTTATTATCACGAACCATTATTTTTGCTCTAGTAGTTAGGTTATTTTGAATGTCAAACTGATCTTTTAATATCTGATCCTGCACTGTCTTAGGATAATCAATTTCTTCAAAGTCTACTCCGAACTGTTCTGGCAAGTTTATACCATTATATCCTGCTATAACACGCTCAACATTGTAAAAATCTTGTTCATACATTCTCCAAAGAGCAATATCGTCATAGTAATCTTCTTTTCTCTCCATATCTTTAATCATTAGTGATATTCCACTAGGAACTTCACCGCCAGATTCAGCAAACTGTATCCATAAATGATTATTGATAGCTACAAGCTCCATTTGAAACTTTATATTCTCTATAGCTTCCATAATATTGCCTGATGGACTTGTTATATTGTAAGCACCATCTTCACCCATATCTAAGATTGTGTTGGAGCCTGCTCTTAGCATACTTTGATCTGCTCTAAGTCCTGTAACCCACGGCTGACCAAACATATTGAACCTCATACCTAAGTTCATCTCAGTAAGAGCTATATTTACCTGCTCATTGCAGTTTACAATATCAGAGGCACCTTCAACAAAAAAAGAGTCTATCTGATCTTCCCTATGAGTAAAAACAAAAGGAATAATGCCGTAAGGATTAGGTATTTCACTCAACATCTTACCTTCTTCATCCATTAGTCCATATTTTTCACTATCCCAGTATTCCCATTGCATATTATCTGTGTTGGATAGGTCTGCTGTATTATTTAGCAATGGATACACTATAGAACTAGGCACAAATGGGTCATCATCAAAGTAAACTTCAAAGTAATAAATAGGTCTATAGTCAAAGTAACTATCTTTCCAATAAACTCTATTAGCAACAGTACCTAAAAGCCTAGTCATTCTTTCTGAGTGTTTCATACGAACATTTTTGGTTGGTATTAACTGCTCATAGCGTTCTGTAGCATCACCTACGTTTCTTTTTGCTCCTAAACTGTAGATACGGCTTATCTTGTTGATAAATTTTCTAGTAAAGTTAGTTACACTTGGTGGTATCTCTCTAAAAGCATCACCATTAAAGTAATTGGTTATATATTGCTCTACTGAAACCCCAGAATAGTAATCTAAGTGCTTTCTTATTTCATTTCTCCTAGCATGGGAAATCATTAGCTTTGTTTCTAGTAATTTATCTTTTAATACTCTTTGAATCATCTTTGAATCCTCTTCATTTCGTTATTCCTCATAGGAAACCTATTAATAATAAAATATCTGAAAGCATCATTTCCGTGATCATGGGTACCATCTTTTAATGGTTCTTCTTTTATTGGTTTCCCATCTTCGCTTTCAGGGTACCTGTACTCCTCAAAATCTTCTATTAAATCTGTACATTTTTTATCTACATGGACTCTCCTTATTCCATCTGCACTTTCAAAAAATCCTCTTGTGTATGCTATACTAGCAACAAGATTTCTACTCATCCTATCTCTTGCTGATATAATCCTAATGCCACTACGTCTAAATATCTCCATATCTCCAGCACCACTCTGACCTTGAACATTGCTACCAGCAGGGTCACCATAAAAAGACATAATAGGATAGCCTTTGGTTTTGATCATTTTTATTAAATCTTCTGTTTTTATATTTTGTTTATGTAGTATAGAATCAAAAACTCTAATATGTTCTAGTTCTCCATCCCAATATGTTTGCATAAATAAAACTGCTGGCATACGATAGCCAAAGTCAATAGAACAGTATGTAGGTAGGTTAGGATCGTATGGAAAATCTCCAGTATCTAAGTCTCTATTAAAGTCCCAAACTTTTCCCTCAAACACAGAAAACTCTGCTCCGAACTCTTGCCCAAAAAGTTCCTTAGACATATTTCTTTTTCTTTCAATTATAGCAGGATCATTTAATCCTAATGGAAACTCGTGTTCATTTATCCATGATGGAGATGTATGACTTTCCCACATTGGATCATCTGCTCCTAACTTAAACAAATCATATATCCAGTTTCTACCTTCTGGTGTTGTTATAAATATAACTTTACCTTTTCTACCTGCAACTGTTGGAGATAAGTACATATCCCAAATTTTCTTATTCATTTTGGCAACCTCATCAATTACTAAGAGGTCTAAACCTTCACCAACAAGACTTGATGGATTGTCTGCTGACATTCCTTCTACGATTGTACCCCATTTAAAACGAATGTACATATCTTTTTCTGATGCCTTGTCTATGTCATCTGCATGACCAATAACCATACGTTGCCAAATTTCACGAAATATCAATCTAGCTTTTTTGTATGACATCCCTACCACCCAAATTCTTTTGTTTGGCTGAGATGCTACATAAGTAGCTTCCATTGCACTTGCCCAAGTCTTACCAAATCTTCTACCACATACCACCACTTGAAATCTGGCATCTTGCTTTTTAGGGTAATGCAAAGGCATTTGACCACTATGAGGTTTATATCCTAAGTAGTCAAACCACTTTTTCTTAAATTCGTAATTTTTTTCTTGCATTAGAATACTTAACTAACTTACATTATAGCATATCTTTAATGCAAGGATAATTCTTGCATAATTCATAACTCACTAAAGAGGTAAAAATGTCTGAAGAAACGACCATCGAGCCAGATGTAAAACAGGAAAACGTCACACAAGGCGAAAACAATGTACCGATTTCAAGATTAAATGAAGTTATTTCAGAGAGAAATGAACTTAGGCAAAGTCTTGAATCTTTTAAAGCTAAAGAGGAAGAAGAAAGAAGAACTAAACTTAGAGAAGAAGAGAAGTGGCAAGAACTAAATGCTGATCTTGCTCAAGAAATTGAATCTTATAAACCTTATAAGGAAAGATGGGAAGCAATGGACTCAAGACTAAGAGAAGGTGCTTTAGCTCAACTTCCTGAATCGAAACGAGAAAAATTTGCCAATGTTGATACTGAAGTTCTTTTAAATATCGTTGAAGAGTTTACAGAAATAGAAAAAGTAAACCCACCTGACACTAAAGGAACAATACCTACTGAAAAAATGGGTGATTGGACTAAAATGTCTAGTGAAGAACGTAGAAGAAACTGGGGTACGATATTGGAGTCATACGTTAAAAGGTAAAATAAATGTCTAAACATTATCAAGGTAACGCTGTTACCAACACAACTGACCAACATTTTATACCAGAAATTTGGGCAGATGGAATTTATAAGTATTTTGAAAGAAAATCTGTATTTCGTGGATTAGTAGACGATTATTCTGCTCTTTTTGCTGGAAAAGGCTATGGAGATGTTCTTCATATTCCAGAAATGAGCTTGATAAGTGCATCTGATAAATCTGCTGGTGCTGATGTATCTTATGATGCAACTGCAACTACAGAAACTCAGTTAACTGTTAATAAGCACAAATATGTCGCTAAGTTGTTTGAAGATTTGACTTTGATCCAATCTGAAGCTGATTTAGTAGAAAAGTATTCAAGGATGATGGGTGAAGCTCTTAGCCGTCAAGTAGATGCTGATATATGGACTGAGCTACAAAGCTTGGAAGATTCATTGAATCTATCTGCTGATGATACTCTAACTGCTGGAAAATTTGAAGAAGCTTTGGCTACTTTAGGTGAAGCAGATATTCCTTACATGGATGGAGAGTGTGCAATGGTTGTTAATCCAACACTATTTGCTGACATCTTAAATCCTTCTGCTGGTATTGCACAATACTTTATAAGAAATGATGCTGTTGGTGAAGGAAACAGAGGCTTACGCTCAGGTCTTGTTGGATCACTTTACGGGATTGATGTTTATATGTCAAATACTGTAGATACAGCTAACGAAGGTGGAGCAGGTGCTAACACAATTAGTGGAGCTATTTTTCATAAATCAGCCGTAGCTTTTGCTTCTCAGCAAGATGTTAGGGTGCAAAGCGAATATTCGATTGATGCTTTAGGTACTAAAGTAGTCGCAGATTTGCTTTATGGTGTAAAAAGAATAGACGATACAGATAATAAGAAAGGTCTTAAAATCCGTAACGCTTAATTAGTGTTCTTAAAATATTGGGGGTGTATTTATTATGCCCCCAATAACATGAGGTTAATATGCAATATTGGAAACATAAAAAATCAGGTAAAGTAGAAAGAATTGAAGCAACAGTTGTATTTCATCATCCTGAAAAATTAGAAGAACTCAAGAAAGATTATGAACAGGTAACTGGAGAAGATAATTGGACTCCATACAAAGAATCAGTTGAGGAATCTTCAGAAGAAGAATAAATAAATAATCACAAGTCTCGTTCACGCTTGTGTCATAGCTTAGAGAGGGAGAAAAATGGCAGACCTACATACACATTCAGTACAAGAAGCAGTAAACGCTACAGTTGGGGGTAAATGGACAGTATCAACAGCAGGAACAGCAGGAAGTTCAGCAGACGTAGCAAACACATCACATAAACTATTATTAGGTAGCACATCTACATTAGGTGTATATTCAGCAGTAGAGATATATTATAACTTTACTACATCTGAAACAAACGTAAATGCTAGTAACGATTTACTCATACCAGCTAATACACAATTTTTTATTACAGTACCTAGAGGGTTAGGCAATACTGTATATTTTAATTTCAATTCTACTAGCACTACTACAGGTGCAGTAAGAATGGTGGAGATTTAA
>CEPY01013979.1_pt1 | contig 10732 bp, 7 predicted proteins | sample 530421 | NCBI WGS metagenome assembly CEPY01 (sample SAMEA2620065, study PRJEB7988) | marine metagenome | biome: marine biome (ENVO:00000447); feature: surface water layer (ENVO:00002042); material: "saline water (ENVO:00002010), including plankton (ENVO:xxxxxxxx)" | depth 5 m
ATAACCATACCAGTGGTGTTAATAATTTAAGAAACTTGGTTATTGAAGGCAAGACCACAAGTTCTGTTGAAGTAGATGGTGGATACGCAAACACAGATGCGTATTTTGTTAGCTACGATATTGAATTAAATGCTAGCGTAGCAATTCACGGAGACCTAGCATGAGTAAAGCAGCAGAACTAGCCGCATTGATTGGTTCGCAGACAGCGCAGGGTAACAAAAATTTCATCATCAACGGTTCAATGACTGTTAATCAACGTGGCAATCAAACTAACACGAGTGGTTCGTCAGTGTACTTTGTTGACCGTTGGAATCTTTTTGAAAACACGGGTGCGTTGGCGGCAAATTTACAACAATCTACCGTTGTTCCTAGTGGGCAAGGATTTGGCAATAGCCTTTTAATAGATTGCACAACTGCTGACTCTTCTGTAGCGGCAAGTCATGTAGCCGTGTTACGTCAAGTTATTGAAGGGCAAAACTTACAAAGTTTAGCTTATGGAACATCTGATGCAAAAAGTTTGACTGTATCTTTTTGGGTTCGTTCAACAAAAACAGGAACATATGCTCTTGAGATTTATCACAATGATACCCAAGCTAGGCATCAAGTCCATCCTTATACAATTTCTTCGGCTGACACTTGGGAGTATAAAAGCATTACTTTTTCAGGTGACACATCCGCAACGATTGATAATGACAATCAGGCCACCTTTTATGTCCAGTGGTCATTGTCAGCAGGGTCAGATTATACAAGCGGCACACAACAAACTACTTGGGCAAATTTTACAGATGCGAATAGATTTATTGGGCAAGTAAATTTCTTTGATAGCACAGATAATAATTTCTACCTAACAGGCGTACAGCTTGAAGTCGGAGATGTAGCCACCGCTTTTGAGCATGAGGACTTTAAAACTTTGTTAGCTAAGTGTCAGAGGTATTTTCAAGAATACATTACTTATAAACTGTATTTTAACGGTACTAATGAACCATCTTCAGAAGTAGGTAATGCTAGACCTTTACCAGTAGTAATGAGGGCGGTTCCGACTGTAGGAAATAAAACTACTTCAAGCGGTTCAGCGGGTGCTTATTCAGCTAATGATCGTTCAATACGGTATTTAACAGTCAGTAGTCACGGCAGTGGCGGTTTTGATATTGGCTTTGATTTAGATGCGGAGTTATAAAAATGAATATTACTTCAGCAAGATATACGAGTAGTGAAAAAGATGTGATTGAAGCAGTGATAGATGGTGTGTCTTTAGATGTACCAACAGATGACACTGGTAATCGACACTATGCGGAAATCCAAAAGCAAGTAGCGGCTGGCGAACTAACCATAGCAGATGCGGATTGATGAATGCCTCTAAGCAAATTACAGTTCAAACCCGGAATCAACAGAGAGGGTACAAACTACTCTAATGAAGGCGGTTGGTTTGATGGTGATAAAATACGTTTTAGGGCTGGTTATCCTGAAAGTATAGGTGGTTGGACTAGGGTTTCTAATACACAGGTGACAGGAACACCTCGCAAAATATTTGATTTTGTAACTTTAGCTTCCCAAAACTTGTTATTTATAGGTACAGAGAAAAAAGTTCTGTTAGAAAATGCGGGAACTTTTAATGATATTACTCCAGTAAGATCTACTGTCAGTCTTGGTGCTGATCCAGTAAACACAACAGGTGGCGCAGGAAGTGGTGTTGTTACAGTCACTACACAAGCAGCGCATGGCGCAATAACTGGCGATTTTGTAACTCTTGCCAGCCTAACCGCGACAGATGGTATAACAACAGGTCAACTTAATAAAGAACATGAGATAACATCTGTTCCCAGCACTACTACTTTTACTATTGATACAGGTGGCTCAGCCTCTTCCGGCAGTACGGCAGGGGGTGGCTCAAGTGGCACAGCAGCTTTCCAAATAAATGTTGGTTTGAATACTACAGTTCTTGGATCTGGTTGGGGTGCAGGAACATGGGGTAGATTTACATGGGGTTCTGCCGCAGGATCATTATCTGGGCAGACCTTACGTTTATTTTCTGTAGATAATTTTGGTGAAGATCTTATCTTTAATATATCAGATGGCAGTATATTTTATTGGGATGCTACCAATGGAACAAGTACAAGAGCAGTAGCTCTTACAAGTTTGACAGGTGCGAGTGATGTACCTACAGTAGCTCGTAAAGTTCTCGTTTCTGATGTAGATAGACATGTTATTATATTTGGGTGCAACCCAATAGGTAGCGCGGTACTTGACCCATTACTTATTCGTTTTGGTAGCCAAGAATCTGTAACTGATTTTACACCTACCGCTACTAATACGGCTGGTGATTTACGTTTATCAAAAGGCAGTGAAATTATAACTGCCGTACAAACCAGTAGACAAATACTTGTTTTTACTGATCAATCTTTATACTCGATGCAATTTATCGGTGCGCCATTTACTTTTGGTGTATCTTTACTTGGTGACAATATACGCATTGCTGGTCCAAACACAGCTATAGCTGTTAATGATGTAGTGTTTTGGATGGGTCAAGAAAATTTTTATTTATATGATGGCAGAATACAAGCGATACCATGCACTGTGCGTGATTATGTTTTTAATGATATGAATAACCAACAATCATTTAAATTTCATGCTGGCTCTATAGGTAGCCAAACAGAAATATGGTGGTTTTATTGTTCATCAAGTGCCACTGAAATTGACCGTTATGTAGTCTATAATTACGGTCAACAAGTCTGGTACTATGGCACACTTGTTAGAACAGCATGGAATGATAGAGCTTCTGGTTTGCGTAGTTTCCCACAAGCTACTGGTGCTGATTTTTATTTGTATGACCATGAAGATGGTGAAGATGATTTTAGCACAGGTAGTGCCGTTGCAATTAATGCGTTTGTAGAATCTTCTGATTTTGATATAGGTGATGGTCAACAATTTATGTTGGTAAACAGAATATTACCTGATATTACTTTTGATGGTTCTTCTACAGGTAGTCCTGTTGCTAAATTTACAGTAAAGAGTAGAGATTTTTCTGGTAATAATTTTACAGAATCACCTTCTGGTAGTGCTGTTAGAACAGCTACTTCTCCTGTAGAGCAATTTACAAATAAAATAGATTTACGCGCTCGTGGTAGACAGATGGCTATACGAGTAGAAAAAGATGCAGTCGGAGTAAAATGGAGGTTAGGCGCACCCAGATTAGATGCTCGTGCGGATGGTAGAAGATGACTAAAAAAGTCATACGGCCTATTTTACCAATCGCACCTAATCAATACGATCAGGTTTATGTAAATCAACTTGCACGAACTTTAGAACAATTAATCGATGAAGTGCGTACAGCTAGTATAAATTTTCAGGGGATTCCCAGCTCTGGCTCAGCAAATGTTTTAGAAGCAGGAGATTTTTATATAGCTGATGGTGGTTTTATTAAAATTATAACAAATAGTGAAATTTATTCAGGTAGTGTTGTAGGCACAGGTTCTGTGGGAACAGTTACTATCACGGTTGCATAGGGAAGAAAATATGGTTATGATGCAATTAGCAAATATCAGGCATTGCTACCCTGCATCTCATTTTATAAGGAAAGTAAGATGCAAGGTATAGCTACACTCCCATACGAGGTACACGAACAACCACTCATTCCAGAAGGTGGTTTGCAAACAATGAAGTCCGCAGCAGAGATGTTAGCGGAGTTTGGTCGTAATGGTGATACTTATATTGTCCACGCTGCAGAAGGTGAGACAATGGTTCCTATGGAAGTGCTAGATGAAAACCCTAAATTAAAAAATATGCTATTTGCCCAAATGGAAGAAATGGGTATTGAGCCTGAGCGTTATATTGTAGGTAATGAATTAAATAGTATTAATCCTGTTACTGGTCAACCTGAGTTTTTCTTTAAAAAGATATTTAAGAAGATTGCTAGAGGCGTTAAAAAAGTTGTTAAAAAAATCGCTCCTGTTGTTTTGCCTATTGCTTTATCCTTTGCTCTTGGTCCTATCTATGGTGCAGGTCTAGGCTCTGGTATCACTACACTATTACAAGGTGGTAGTTTAAAAGATGCTGCTAAATCAGCTCTCATATCAGGCGGTATTGGTGCGCTAGGTGCTGGCTTTACTGGTAATCAAGGTAGCTTCTTGAAAAATATACAATTTGCTGCTGGAAGTCCATTACAAGCAGCCGCTCAACAAAGAGCATCTTTTGCTAAATTATTTGGTGGTGATAAAGCAGTAGATCCTACAGCCACAGCAAAAGCTGGTACTACAGGTACAGATGCTGCGGGTAAAGTGGTTGGAAAAGACGCTTTGGGTGGTGATATAGTAATGCCTGAAGGTCAAAATTTAAGTTTAAAACAAACTGGTGGTGGTAGTGGCACAGACAAAAGCCTGTTTGAAAAATATGTTTATGATCCTGCCCCTGCTACTGTTGATCCTACTACTGGAGCAGTAAGTGGTGAAGGTACATTAGAATCAATATTCAGCCCAAGTCGTGCAAGTATAGATCCAGCTTTACAAACACAAATAGCAAAAGGTGAAGCCGCAAAAGCCCTTAGTACATTAGGTGATACAGCACTTGATGAAGCAGCTAAAAAAGCAATTACAGATAAAGCTAGTCAACAAATAGCAGAGGCAGCTACGGCAGGAGCTCCTGGATTTTTAAAACAATCAGCTCCCCTATTATATGCTGGAGCTGGTGTAGCAGGAGCGGCTGCATTAGCTGGCTATAAAGATGAAGATGATGATGGTGTAGATGATTATACAGGTCTTACCCTTGATGAATATAAACAACAATATCCAGATCGTTTCTTTGGCGATGATTTTTATGGTAATAACCCTTACTACCAAGACCCCACATTTCTTACTCAGCAAGCAGTAACAGCAGCTAGAGGTGGTGCAATCAATGGTCCTGGAACATCAACCAGTGATTCTATACCAGCTATGCTAAGTGATGGTGAATTTGTCATGAATGCAAAAGCTGTTCGTGGAGCAGGGGGTGGTGATCGTAAAGCTGGAGCGCAACGTATGTATGATATGATGCGTAAGTTTGAGAGGATGGGTTAATGGCTACAGAAACCATTATCCAAAAAGAATCACCGGAAATAGAAGCCTATAAATTAGGGCTTATGGAGCAAGCTAAAGCTCTGACTTCTGCTCCTCCTACAGGTGGTCTACCAGCAATTACCTCACAGGGTATGACGCAAGCACAACAAGATGCGTTAAGTGCTGCTCAAACAGGTTTGGGTGCTTATCAACCTTTTATACAATCTGGGCAAGCTACACAACAAGCAGCTCTTGGTCAGTTTGGTGTTGGTCAAGCTGCCCTAGCTGGTGGTATGGGTGCGCCAACACAAGCCCAGATACAGACTTATATGAACCCTTATCAACAAGCGGTGCAAAATGAAATTACTCGTGCTTTTGATATGCAGCGTTCACAAGCTGGTCAGCAAGCAGCACAAGCTGGAGCTTTCGGTGGGAGCCGTGCAGCCGTTCAACAAGCTGAAATAGGACGTAATGAAGCTGCTGCATTAGCAAAAGCACAAGCTGATAATTTTTTGCAAGCTCAACAAGCTGCACAAAATGAAATGGCTAGAGCTATACAAGTCGGGCAAGCGGCAGGTCAATTAGGGCAGGGTATTGGGCAACTTGGATTGCAACAAGCAGGGTTAGGTGAGTTAACTTCTAAATTAGGTATAGCTGATTCAGCAAATCTATTTGCACTTGGTGAACAAGAACGTGCATTGAAGCAAGCACAAGATGAAGCCACTCGTCAGACACAAATGCAAACAGTATTTGAGCCGTATCAACGTCTTGGTTTCTACAGTGATATATTGCGTGGTGCGCCTACTTCACAAATGACAATATCCCAAGGAGCATCAGCACAGCCGAGTGTTCTCAATCAATTACTAGGTGCTGGTATTGGCGGTCTTAGCTTGTACGGTGCAGCACAGAAGGCATTTAGCTAATGGATCCAGTGCTACAGAGAGCAATGTTTCGTGGGCAACCCCCACAAGCTGCAGGAACAGGTATAACATCTGGACTTGAAACTACACCTGAGCAAGAAGCTCAAATGGAAAGTGTATTGGGTGATGTTGCTGGTCAGTTAAAAGAGATAAATGATGGTATAGATAATGCCGATGATTTTGTAGGTATTATGAATGCTATCCGTGGTGATAATCAAAGTATTGAACAACGTCGTAATGAGTTAGCTAGTTATATAGGTAAAGAGGATGCAAAAGATACACCTGAATCTGCGCTTACTCTTATACAGCCCTCACTTACTTTACTAGAAGCCACTGAACAAGGCTCTGGGGAAACTGATGATGTAAGTATGAATGAGGGTATTATGTCAGCCCTTACACAAGCTCCTGGACAGGGTGAAGCTATGGCTCGTATGGCTATGGGTGAACAACCTGTGATGCGAGCTGCTGGCTCACCACCGTCAGGTGAAACAAAATTTCCATCGGGTATGAATTTAGCTACTTTGCAAAGTCTACAAAGTCTTATTCCTGAGCCCACAACATACGCACAAAACCTAAAATACTATCAAGATGTATTAGGTAGTGATAAAACAGGTTATGAATTAAACCCCTATATATCGGGTTTACAATTAGCAGCCGCTATTGCTAATGCACCGAAGGGTGAATTAGTCAGTTCTATACTCGCACCTGAAACAATTAAAGCAGTCAGTGATCCTATTTTGCAAATGGCTCAAGCTAAAAGCAAAACAGATCAAGCAGTAAAATTAAAAGCAGCAGAAGCTACAGCAGCAAGTAAAGCTGCTTCTACAAAAGCTGAGTCTGATTTACTTTTAAAAGTAGCACCTGATTTACTTAAGATCCCTGATCTTAAAACTTTTGGTGATGCAACTATTGGTTATTATGCTGTTGATCCAGCTAACCCTGACAAACCTATTACATTAAAAGAAGGATTGGGTCGTAAGAAAGATATATTCGGTAATAAAACTTCAGGGTACGGTTACTTAGATGATAATAATAAGTATGTTTCAGTTGTAACTGGACAGGGCGACCCCCCTAAAATATTCGGTGATTCTGAGTTTGGATATTTCTACTTAGATGATAAAAATGCTGTGCAGACTGCAAAAGCAGGATCAGGTAAAGCAAATCAAATATTTGGTAATGCTACTACAGGGTATTTTGCTTTTGATCCTAAAACTAAAAAAGCTACTAAAATTGAAGGTGCTGAGGGTACAGGGGTACAACCACCCGAGTTTATAGCACTCATGGATAGATTTAATGCCGCTTCTGCTGTTGTTAATAATGACGCTTCTACTGATGTAGAAGTAGCAAAAGCTAAAAAAGAAATGATGTTTTTATCTGATAAACTCACAACTAAAGATCCTGAGTTTACTAGCCTTATGAATACTCAAGCTCAAATGATTTTTGATAAAACAGAGGGTACAAACGCTGAAAAAGAAGCTGCTAGAGATTTGTTTGTAAGTAAATCTATCGATGCTTTTATTAAGGGTAAAACTACTGTTACATCACAATTTAATCCTAATGAAGCACTGGATAAAGAGTTTGCTGGTTTACTTGGTAAACAGATTACCGATATAAATAAAGGCGCAGATAATGCTGCTAAACTTTCAAACATGGCAGATATGGCACAAATAGCTTCACAAAACTTTACAACAGGGGCATTTGCAGAAACACGATTGAATATCACTAAAATGGTAGATGCAGTGGGCGGCCGAGATATGATGAAATCTATGCTCGGTGAAGAAAAATATAATAACTTCTTTGGTGCTTCAGGTAATGATGTACCTTCTGGTGAACTGTTACGCTCTGTTGGCGCACAATTTGCTGTTATGATGGCAGAAAGTTTTCCTGGAAACTTGAATCAGTCAGAAGTTGATTTGATTAAAGCTGCTGGTCCAAGTCTTTTAGTTTCGCAAAAAGGTCTTAATGTTCTTAATAAAGTATTTGCTACAGCTAATAATCGCGCTCAAGCCGAAGCAAAATATGCTACAGAGTTTAATTTAGATGATGCTAATAAAAATCTGGGTGCAAGAGAACTCCATGCTAAATTTAATGAAGGTTTAAGGGATATTCGGGCAGCTAACCCTGTCATTACAGATGAACTCCGTGCTGAAATAAGTGGTGCGGTTACAGACGCAACTAATATACCTGATGGTGCATTAGAAGTTAGAGATGCTAGTGGCGAACGTGGATTTGTGCCAGCTAACCAAGTAGCAGGATACAAGGCTGTTAAAGCTGCTCCGGATAGGAATACTTTTATTGCCAACTTCCCAAGTTTACAAGCTACTAATCCTGGATTAGCAAACCTTGATGCTGGTACTTTTTACGACAGAATGATTAATTTGTCTGGAATAAATTAATGAAAAACTTTGGCGTCACAGCAACTAGCGGTACAACTCCTGCAGCCACTCAAGCAATTAGTAATTTTGGTGTTACTGCTGGACCAGTAAATACAACTCCGGTTATTGAGTACACTCCTGGAGGAGCTAGGTTTACACCTTTTACTGGTGCAGATTTTATCGCTACTGGTGCAGATGAAGATCTTGATGCAGCAGCTCTTGAAGCACAAATACAAAATGATTTACGCATTATAGGATTAGGTGAGCCTGATCCTAATGAGTTCCAACCTATTGATATAGATATTGCGGCTGCTCGTGATGCAAGAACTATGGAACAATACAATGAGTTTCTAGAAACAGAAATTATGCGTATTGATCAAGTTGTTGGTGAAACAGTTGGTGATAATTGGCAGGGTAGTAAAACTGTCGGACCAATGAGTTTTAATGTATCTGATGGATTAGCTCGTAGGCGAACAACAGGTACTTTTGCTGACCGCCAAGCATATTTTAAAAAACACCACCCTGAAGGTACATACTCAAGGATTCCTACAGGTGGTGGTAAGTTTGCTGAAGTGTATAGCATTACAAAAGGTGGTGATGTATTTGCCGTAGACCCTACTGGTTTGAATGATATAAGTAATGAGATAGCTAGTTTTACTGGTAATGTTTTAAATTTTACGACAGCGGGTAGTGTCGCAGGAACATTTTTAAGTCCTCTAGTTGGCACGGCTGCGGGAGCTACTGTAGGTAATTTAATTGATCAAGCTATTCTTGATGAAACTTCTATGACTCAAGAAGAATTGATTGAAAAACTTAGTGTAAAAGATGCTGCAACAATCGGTTTGATTGATGGACTAATAACCAAGTTTCTTCCTGTCGCTGGAGGTAAATTTAGGCAAGCCTTTACTGGTGAAGAAGGTGGCTCCATCCTTGCAAAAAAAGCATCGGGAGAACAAGCATTAGCTGCACAGGAAGCGGCAACACGGCTTGGTTTGCCATTGTTTGGAGCAGCACAATTAGCGACAGAAAACAAATTACTTCAAGCAGCATTTACACAAACAGCTGGAACTTCCAGTATTCCTGGAAGGTTAATGAATAATCAACAGCGTAAATTGTATGAATCATTACAAGCAAAAGCAGCAAGTAATTTTGATTCATTCACCGCAAATGAGTTAAGCACTTACACTAAATTACAACAAGATGATTTAGCTGAACAAGTTTACCAAATAGTCGCTGCTAAATTTGGCGGTACACTACCTGAAGGGATGACATTAGAATCTATTGAACAAAGCATACGAGCATCTGCTGGCAAACTGCAAGTTTCCCATAATGAACTCATTGATCAAGCATACAAAAAAGCATTTAATACGGCTGGTGCAGATGGTGTAGTATTTGATCTTAGCCCATTAAAAGATATTGCTAGGTCAATACAATTAGGAACACAAATAAGAACTGTTGCAAAGCGTACCGATAAAGCTGGTAGACCTATTGATGCAAAAGGTAAAAGAACTACACAGCCCACTACTCGTGCTCAAGGTGAGTTAAGTGGTGAGCTAAAAGAGATTACCGATGCTTTATTGAATGTGATTAATCCAAATGTTGAAAAACTTGTAGTCAAAGACCAAGGTAAAAAGGTTAGTTTTGATGCTCTTAGTCAGTTAAAAGCATTACGTGATAGAGCAAGTAAATTAATGAATGATCAAGCTGATTCTAAATCAGCTAAACAAATTATTGATGCTATAGATGATATACTTGAAAACCCTACAGGTGGTGGCACAGACTTTTTAAAGTTTTATGATGAAGCTAAAACACTGGCTAGGCTAAAGTCCGATACACTCAATGCTTCTAATATAGCGAGTATGTTTTCTCGTAAGTCAGAAGTAATGCCAAATGAGTTAGCTGAAAAGTTTTGGACAGGTCAGTTTACCTCACGTGATTGGGATTACTTTACCAAAATGTCCAAAGCTGCGGCTGGCAATAGACCTGATGGTAAACTTGCAGCTAGTCAATTAGTAGCAGATGTACAAGATGGTTTTATCACTTGGCTATATCAAAATCCAGCATTGACACAACAGCGTATTCGTCAAGTAATGGAAGCGGATAATGATCTATTTGCAAAAATGGTCCCTGATGCTGGTGACCGTAAAGCTCTAGAAAATATAGCTAGGCAATCATCATGGTTACAATCTGATGGCATCAATGCTGCGATGTCCCGCAGGATGACAGTTGGTGAACGAGCTTTAACATCTATTAATGAGATGACAGAGGCCGAAATAATCAACTTTGTAAATAGAAATGGCGGATTAAATGGTAAAACAGCTACCGATATGCGAGCAGCAATATTCAAACAAATATTAGATGCTAACTCAACTTATGATAAACAAGGTTTGAATATTATGAGCCCTGCTCC
>CEPY01009690.1_pt1 | contig 10552 bp, 28 predicted proteins | sample 530421 | NCBI WGS metagenome assembly CEPY01 (sample SAMEA2620065, study PRJEB7988) | marine metagenome | biome: marine biome (ENVO:00000447); feature: surface water layer (ENVO:00002042); material: "saline water (ENVO:00002010), including plankton (ENVO:xxxxxxxx)" | depth 5 m
GTTACTATGACCTATGATGATACTGTTTTAACAGCTACACAGACAGAAGAACTACAAGAAATACAAGAAGTTATATCATTTATTGAAACAGAACCAATAGAGTTTGAAGAAATAGTTATACAAGAATTTATAGAAGAAAATTATGTTTTGGAATTTCCAACAATTATGGTAGAATTATCTGAAGAAGAAAAATTTGTTGAGGAATCATTAGTATTAGAAATTTATGAAGAACCAAAGACCGAGCAGGAAGTCACAACAGAAATCGAAAGTGAAGAAATTGTCCTTGCAGAGGAGCAAGGAGGAACTGAAGAAGTATCTTCGAGAGAAGAAAGAAGTGTTGTTGAAGAACAACCCACATCTGCTAACAGCAATGAAGAAAAGGTTGAAACCGAAACAACAGGAAGCAACGAACCTACCGAAACCACAGAACAAAACACTGTGGCAGAAGATGTTAGAGTGGATACAGTCAAAGATATCACAAATCAAATAGAAAAAACTGTAGCTAATATAGATAAGCAATTAGTTTTAACACAACAAATAATTGCAAAGGTTATGCAGAACGATTCTATGATTGACTCGTACTTATCTACTAATATGAATTTATTTAAAAACCAACCTACTATTAATGGAGGAGTTTACAATGAACAAAGACAATATGTTGATAATAGAGTGCTATATGCTGAGAATCAAGATGTTTATAATGATGTGGTCTTTCGTTATCAAAAACAAATTGATGAAGCTATGGATGAAGTTATAAGAACACAAGAACATTTAAGGAGAATCCGTGGATATTAAATTAATTACTGGAATAATAGGATTAGTAATCACTATTGGTGGACTGTTTGTTTACCAAGGTCAGTTAATACAAAGAGTAGAAGTTTTAGAAAGCAAGACAGCACCTAATATAAAACCTCTTGAACAAGACATTGCTATTAACAAAGCAGAGATTGCAGTTCTAAAAGCAAAAGTAGACGAAATAAAAGCGAGAAACGATAACCCCTTATCACAATGATTTATGAATCACTACTACTGGCACTTGTTATTGCTGTAGTAATGGTGATTCATCCTGAGTTTTTTTCTTGGTTTTTTACACATATAAAAACTAAGTATCTTAGACCTGAAGTTAGTATCTTCGAGTTATTAATCATCGGAATAATCATATACATATTAGTATTGATATATCCAGGAGAGTGATTATGTGTGCAAGAGCAGTTCCGTTCTCTGATAAAGAAATGGAATACATCTGTGCAATATTTGCTATAGACTCTAAAGCTAGAATCAGCATAAAAGGTAAACTTGAATCAAGAGAAGATTACCTATATGGTGGTATCGAATGGGAAGAAGGGTATATACCTATACCTTATGACCAAGTTTTGGAGAAAATGAATGAGCAAAAAGAAACATAACGATGTGATTAACCACCCTGACCATTATACGAAAGGGATAGAAACAATAGATTACATACGAAGTTGGGGTATGGACTATGTTACTGGGAACATAATAAAGTATGTAACGAGATACCCATATAAAGGTACTGCTGTGCAAGATTTAAAGAAGGCACGATGGTACATAGATTATTTAATCAAGGAACTAGATGAATGACAATACATGATTCAGGTGGTAATTATACCAACCTTGTCCAACAACAACATGATGAAGATAATAATTTGTTAAGTTGTCCTAAGTGTGGCTCAACTCACTTAATTAAAAAAGGTAGAGATAGCAAGACACAAGGACAACCACAACGATATCAATGTTCTGAATGTGGACACAAAACAGTACACCCTAAAAAGTGTATGAATTACGAAGTAGACAATCCATTCACAGAAGAAGAAATACCTACTGATGAATTGATACAACAACGTATTGATGTTTTTAATCGTAAAGAGAAACGAGAGAACAACGAAGAATTTTTAAATATAAAAATCAAAGACGACAAACCTATTGGTTTATACATATGTGGCGACCCACATATAGATGACGATGGTTGTGATATGCCAAGTCTTATTAAGCACATGGATATCACTAACAAAACTGATGGGATGTTTGCTTGTAATGTAGGAGACTTGCAGAACAACTGGGCAAGAAGAACAAAACTTGCAGGGTTGTGGGCAGAACAATCAACTACTAGCACACAAGCATTTCAACTTACTGAATGGTTGATTAGATATACTGATTGGTTATTCATTGTTGCAGGTAATCACGATATGTGGTCAGGTGATGGTGACCCTTTGAAATGGATATGCCGACCACTTAAAACTACATACCAACCACACAACATAAGAGTCAAGCTACACTTACCTAGTCATAAAATAAAAGTTAATTGCTCACATAATTTTAGAGGGAACTCTATATACAATACGGCACACGGCATTGTAAGACACGCACTTTTTAATTCAAGAGACCATTTGTTAATGGCAGGACACAGACATATCAGTGGATATATGCCAGTTAAAGATGCAAATGAATCTATCATCATGCACTGTGTACAAGTTGGCTCATATAAAAAGTATGACAACTATGCAAAGATGTTAAACATGCCTAACAAAATGATGTCGCCATGTGCAGTCGCAATATTTAATACAAGATTACCTGATACACACCCTGACTTTACTAAGATATTTTGGGAAGTAGAAGAAGGTGCAGAATACCTAACTTTTTTACGGAAGAAAAAATGAGAGCAAGACTTACGTTAATACATTGGGAAGATGCAATAACCCCCACTGATGGTTGGACAGATATATCTGAATTGGTTTCAGAACTAGCTGACTGTGTATCTGTAGGTTTTGTTGTAGAAGAAAATGACAAGACTATTACAATCGTATCTCATATATCAGGAGATGATGAGGGTACAGATATAGATGGTAGTTTAGTCCTGGATAAGAGTTGGATTAAATACAGACAAGATTTAATTATCAATCATACACCTGATAAAGATATTGCTGAACTGGTAGGCAAGTGGTTAGATGGTAGCTTGATTGTTAAGAAAGCAAAAGACAAACTTAAAAGGAAAACAAATGCCGAGAACAAGTGATATAGAAAAAGAACAAAAGTTTATAGATTACTTTACTAATGGAAGCACTGCATCAAATGCAACTGCGTCTGCCAAGAAAGCAGGGTACACAAAAAACCCTAGCCAACATGGTTATTGGTTAAGAAAAAAATATGAGAAAGAAATCAGAAGCATAAACGAAACCAAGATTACTTCAACATCTAGCTTGGCTATTGATGTGCTAAAAGATTTACTTATAAACTCTGAACAAGATTCAGTCAAACTTAACACAGCTAAACTGTTATTAGAACTAGGTAATTATAGCTCACAAAACATTAACCTAACTGTTGATGATACTAAAAACAAAACAGACGAGGAGTTGATTAAAGAACTCAACGAGTTGTTGCTTAAAGTTCCAGGGTTTAAAACTAAACTAGGTTTCAAGAACTCTGCACAGGATGTGGAGTCTATGGATAACACCGAATCAGACCCATCTAATCAAGCCGAGAAGCCGTTATCTCATTAACAACCTAGCTTTGCTAGTGCCGTCATCTCAATATCTATAATCTTTTTCATGGCATCTTCATACAAGTGTTTGATTTTCTTATATGTTTTGTCATTTATTTTCATAATAGATTTTCTTACCACATCATCAAATATAAATACCCCATCCACGCAATGATGACACTTAGTAATTGAGTTGCTTAATATGATTGAGCCAACCCCATTACAAAATGGACAGGTGTGCATCGTTGATTCCATGAACGAACAGCTCACTACGGAGGAGATAAGCTCCTCATCCATGTCATCAACTTCTTCCCATAGCCTAAAATGGAAAAAACTATGAGAAATATATTCTCTTAAATTTTTCTTAGCTCCATCATCATCAAAGTATTTAGCCAATATAATATTGACCTCATAATTCTTCAATCCATTGTAAGCTAATATTGTTTGTATGTCACTGGCACTAACAGAATCATGAGACTTGCTAGTACCAATGCCATTCATATCAATAGATTTAGGAAACAATATTGATAAGATTTCTAATTTCATTTATCAATACTTCTGTTATAAAGTATCCCACCAATTTTACTTGTATAATTTTTTACTGTCTCACCACTATCAAAATAAGTCCTATCGCCATGTAGATAATATTCTGCCGTGTTCATAGCATCAAATATATACTTTAATTTATATTTTCTAACATAAGAATTTATAATTCCTTGCCATTTATAATCATGAGGAATACATACATACAAATTATAATCTTCTAAAATATTGGTATAATATTTTTGTGCCAGTTCTTGTCTCTGTTCGAGAGTAATGGTATTTACAATTTTACCATCACTCCCATACACTTTTTCTTCAATAATCATTTGTTATCTAAGTGTTTCCAAACTCTATACTTTTCTTTTGCTATAGTTCTGAATTTAACTTTGTATCCTTTTTTGTAAGCATCATGCCTTACAGCATCTACGATTCTATAATCATTTACAACAAAAGATTCTCCACCTTCCATAGCACTCAAAGTATCTAAGTAAGTTTGGTACTTACTTACCCTGCCTGTATCAACAATATCTTTCTCTATCTTAATACTAACCTTGTTGTTCATTCAGTTTTTCTTTCCTCGCTTTAGCATACTCTCTCATCTTAGCTAATCTTTCCTGCCTTTGTTCAGGAGTTTCATTAGCCAATTTCATTTTCTTCTTACTTAAAAGACCAGGCACACCATCCCTATCGTGTTTATTTTCTTGATAGTATTTCCTAGTGTACTCGTTCTTTCTATCCTTGTTTTTGGAATACCATCTATCCCAATCATTCATGTTTTACTCCTGTCTGTTTGACTCTTTTATTTGTAGGTTAGCAGACTTGTATCCTTTGTCCTCCTCTATCTGACCCCATAAAGATAAGTCATATGTGACTCCTTTCTTAATATGAAAGTCCTCATGAGCTTTGAACTTATTATTACCTGCTATTGGTTTAGGGTTAGTCCCCTCTGTTTCTTTATGTATTTGTAATTGTTTAAACAATACCTCTACAATATCTTTGTAGTCCTGTCCGAAAAACAGTTTCATTGATATTCTATCTTTGTTTTGTTCTGACATATTATCCTCCATTCTGTTGATAGAACCCTTTTTCTCTGCGTTCATTAGCACTCAGTGTTTGAAACAAACGCAGCTTGTGTTCTAAGTTATTTATTTTCCCTGTTAAAAGGGACTCTTGTTCTTTAGCTTCTGCAATCTTATCAACATACTTAATAACATCTTCATCCGTACTAGCTATAGAGTCTTTCATTGACTGTGTTGCTTTTAAATCAGCAGTATTAATCATAGCTAATGAGTACGCAATCTTGCGTTGCTCTGTATATTTATAAATATCAGCAGTAGCTTTTGCTCTTTTCTCCGTGAGCTTGTCGTGATAGTCCAATGCTTGTTCTAATTCTATATCAGGCAACTTGAACATCTAACTCTCCATCATATATAAACTCTTTCTTGTGAGTTCTTTTTGTTTTAAAGTTCTTATCCATCTCTCCTTTAAGTAGATAGGTAGAGAACTCAAATATTTTTGGGAACATAAAGTCATGCACATACTTTTCATTCTTTGGTATATACATGATAGTTGAATTATTCATCTGATATACACAGACCCATGTCCCATCCTTACCTGTAAGATACTGTTGAAAATATATCTGAGGTAAATACCTATGAATATATTTTTGAGCATCATCTTGTACATAGTATGGAGCTTTTATTTCTACCAGGTGATTGTCCCCTATGTATCCATCAGGAGTACATGACAATATTACTGAGTCATCATTGTTGCTCATGTAATCTGCCTGAGTATTTATCTGTTCTCCTAATAAATCTAAACCACAGTTATGAACTAAGTCACCTGTATGTAGCATAACCTCTGCTATACCATACCTCTCACAATCTTTTCCGTGTTGTGTGTACTCTTGATTGACAGGTTTCTCATCTTTGTTTCCCACAAGTATTTCAAAATAGTTTTGCCTGGAGCAATAGGCATCCGTGCCTATCACCCTACTAATCATACTTGCTCTTAGGTTATAAACTTTGCCCAAGTTCTTCAGCTCCTACGGATTTACTTTGAATTTTATCTTTAAGTTTTTCCAAGTCTCCGTTGATGTTGGTATTACTCTTTACAACCTTTGGTTTCTTATTGGTTTTCTTTTCCTCGGTAGCTTTATTACCATCGTCATCTTCAGATGGTAGACCGAACAACGACTGCAACCCATATCTTTTTGCATAAGTTATACCTGACCCCATCTGATGTGGGTTATCTATATCTTTGCATTTGACTGGGACTTTACAATTAATAACATCATTACAATCTATATGTCTTATAATAGTTTCAACATATACATTTTGTTCTGAGTCATAATCTATCCTTTGCACAAATACTAAACCAAACTGACTAGCTTGATTGACAGCACTTATGACATCCTCCAGGGTAGAGTAGTCGCTGTTAAAGTGTGGATTGTTTCCACCCTTGTTTGCACTTACTTTGAGTTTATGAAACTCATTGAGTGCCATTAATAGTTTATTCATATGTTTGTACCTCCATATGTTTCTCTAAGGTTTTTTGTTTGACTTGATGGTTTACAACCATGTCTCTTTCGACACTTACCCAGTATTTCTCTGTCCTCATCACAGTTATAAATACCATCCAAGTGTCCTGGTTTATAACAGGTGACTAATCCGTCACCATGTTTATCTCTTGCATAACAGACAAAGTCTGTCTTTGGATTGTAGCTCATTCTATACCTCCTAATTGTTTAATATATACTAACGCATTATGTATGTCAATCATTAAGTAAATCATTTACTATCTCCAACAATTCTTCTTGCGTTCCATATTTTTCTTCCCACTTCTTTGTATTAGTATGCACCCCATCTCTGCCTTGGTGGTGTTCCCAACAGAGAGGTAGAGCATCCTTGCTCTTTTGACCCATCCCTAGACCTTTAGTTCTAACATGATGTATACAAGGGTCGCTGTGTACTCCGTACTGTAATCGACACACGATACATCCCAGGGAAACTAATCTTTGATAGTATTCCCTAGTTTTTTTATTTGGCTTCATGCAATATGTACTCTACAAAATAACCATCTTTACCTTTTTGCTCTACACTTTCGATGTTGTATCCATCTCTGTGTCTGAGGTTAAAGATAATTGCTGATAGTCTTGTTGCTCTGTACTTAGTAAATGCTGTCCAGGTTGTGATACTGCCATACTTAATCAAGTGTTCTAGTACCTTCCTAGCTTTACTTTTCTTCTTCGCCATGTCTGACCTCCATTGTGTTTTTGTTCTTGAAGTTTTCCAAGAACTGTTTAATTTTAACTCTGTTTTCAGCTACCACTTTCTCATCAATGACAACTGAGTCCTTGCTTATTTGTTTTCTAAATCTTTCCTCACGCACATACTTGTGTGATAACTCCTTACATATTTGTGCTACCTCTCTTAAATCAGGACACCACTCCTTGCTCTCCATCAATGGACTATTGACATTGAACAAGTCGTTATGAAGTACCTCATCAATGTAGGGTACTTGATTGAGTGTCCTTTTCCATACTTTAGCTGTCAATGATAAGTCTCCCTTACCATTGACTGCCGTGCCATAGGATGACTTAAACTTGTGTCCGAAAAAACTATTCATCATTACAAAAAAGTTTGCAATGTCCTCGTCATTCATCATAATCAACTACCTCTTTCCTTAATAACCTTATCCTATCAGCTTCTTTATCAGCAACAGATTTATCTTTTATATTATTATCTAATATATTCTTATCTATTCTAGGTGTAAGTTTGTTGTTAGATACTGACAAGTTTCTTCGTACTGCTCTACTATAATTGTCCTGTATTTCTTTGAGTTTTGGTACTGTGATTTGAATACTTTTACCAAAGTCTTTGCTTACTAACAACTCGCTTTGCTCAAAGTTTGCCAATAGTTTTGTCAAAGTTCTTTGATTAATACCACCTAGCATTGATTTAAGGTAGCTTGTTTGAAACTCAACTGTTGGATTGTCTACATCCTCAACCCTCATTGATACCATCTCTACTATGCAAAAGTAAAATCCGTATCCTTGAAGGAAGTTTGGCTCACAAGCTAACCTCAGTCTTGCTGATTGGTGGCTATCACTCTTATGTTTAAACCACTTCATTCCTGTTCTCTTTTCTGCTCTGCTAAAGACTCTACCATCATATCCCACCTTGTTTCAAGGTCGTCTAAATATTTGGTGGCTTCCTCTCCAGGCATACCTGCATCCAATAGAAGTTTATAAGCATGACCTCTGTTATAATCTTCTCCTGAACTTTCAATTTCCTCCATCGCATCGAAGTACATTGTGTTGTATGTTCTACTCATTTACTTTTCCTCCTTAATTAATTTTTTTAGTGCCATGACATATGCGTCAGGGTCAGCTAAATCACAAATTAAATCTAACTCATGATGTTTTTTATTTATGTGTGTTCCATCAATGCCAACAGAATACGAATAAGGTCTCCCTGATGCCTTCTTTCTTCCCCATGCCCATACCTGACTATTAAATATGCCAAGTTTGGATTGTTCTTCTAAGATACCATCTTCGTCTAATAACGGCTCATCAGAAAACACTTCATTATATTTCTTGTTCATAATTCTTTTTAGGGTACACTAGATAACACTAAGAGACTGAGAGTCCTTTCGGACTGGCTACCTAGTGTACCTGAGATACTACATCTCACTCCTGATGTTTTTTAATACATCTGCTATTAACATATCTAATTGCTTCCTACAATCATCTGCCGTTGCATCCTTCCATCCGTCTAAGAATTGGTCTGCATTACTTGTCATCATAGATAACATCTTATCGTATGAGTCCGTAATGTTATTGACCCTCTCGGACATTGGTATGTTTGCACTGATGTATGTATGCAATCTTACCTTTGCTACTGGGTCTTTCGGTAGACCATTGAACATCAAGTGTTCAAGCATAGCATTTTTAAATTTAGTTTCTAATTTCTTGTCCATGTTTCTCCTATGTGTCTATGAACTTAGCTTGTCCACAGTTTTCCTGTATGTATCTTTTGCGTAGTTCAGGGTTATCTCCCATCAATATCTTAACCAGTAAGGCATCATCATTACACTCTGATATCATCTTGTTTATTTTCTTAACACGACTATCCCACATTATTCCTCTGATTATACACTTTTTCCTCTTGATATCAACAACTTCTAAAACTCTTTGTTTTATTAAATTGTTTACTTGCCTGAGTATCTGTCCATCAGACTGGTCTTTTGGGTTGCCGTTCCTGTAATGTTTAAAACGAGGGAATACCATCTTCAAGTAAGTGTATAACTTACTCTTGTGGAAAACCCAGTTCCTACCTTGTGGATGTTTCTCTCCACAAAAACAATCCGTGCCATATCCATCATATATAAATATTCTTAGTATCAAATCTTGTATATCTTCAGGTGTCTCAACCACACCATCAAAGAATGACAACAGATATTTTTTATTCTTTGTTAATCTTTTAATATTACACCTCCGTTGTTAGTTTATTGTTGCTACAATGTTTATATATTCTCTTGTTTCAATATGCTTAAAGTAATGAGTAGCTCCCATGCTATACATATACATATAATCATTAAACAAATCTATTGTCTTTTGTGGATAGTTTACGGCTTGATTGCAAACCTCAAAGACTAAATCAGTATCTTTTTCTACATACATTTTATTTATTCCTCCGTTCTATATAATTATTATCGTTATAATCAATATCAGTCCCACACTGCTTGACCAAAACAGAACAAACTCCTCATGTCCTGCTCTCCACATCTCGATTAAATATACAATCGTTGCTCCGATTAATGCAATCGTGCAAAACAATCCCATATAAAACCATATGTAAAATACCATATCTAATTCATCCATATTTGCTGTCATAATTTTATTCCTCCTAATGTTTCAATTTATCTAAGATGTCATAAGCTATCTGTATCTTGCCAAGATAATTCTTATGTCTCTCAGAGTCATGACATTCTTCACACTCATTAATGTACATGTCTAATGATAGTTCAAGAATTTTTATTTCTACCTCTGTTAATTTAATTGTTTTCATTTGTTATTCCTCCTATTTGTTATCTGTATAAATAAGTTTTACCCTCAAACTCAATCTGAGCATAATTAACTGCACAATCTCTTGCCCATTTATCCCAATCAACACAATAAGCCAGAGGGTTTTCTTCTCTCCTTAGATTTTCTAAGTATCCACAATCATATGCAAGTTCTTCGCAATACTCTGTGAAATCATCTTCATGTATAAAAATTATTCCACACTCCCAATCATCAGGATTACCACCATCATTTACGACTTCATATTTAAGCTCCTTTATAGCTTTTATTCTGTCGCTATCTGTACTTTTATTATTCAATTCATCTTCTAAATATCTGCTATCTAATATCATAATTTTATTCCTCCTATTTGTTAGCTGTACCCTGGGAGACTAGCTCCCAGGACATCGCTGTATTTATACTTCTTCATAACTGTCAGGATACTC
>CEPY01020886.1_pt1 | contig 10521 bp, 3 predicted proteins | sample 530421 | NCBI WGS metagenome assembly CEPY01 (sample SAMEA2620065, study PRJEB7988) | marine metagenome | biome: marine biome (ENVO:00000447); feature: surface water layer (ENVO:00002042); material: "saline water (ENVO:00002010), including plankton (ENVO:xxxxxxxx)" | depth 5 m
AAGAAGAATAAACGTTACAAAAGCTATTGGGGATACAAGTTTTTACAATAATGAGCTTAAAATAAGTTTAGCTAAGTACGCGCCGTTTACGCCAGTTGTGTTTATGACGGAAAATGATATAGCCGGAACTTCTACAATGAGTAATGACGCAACACTTGAAAACGATTATATAGAAGAAGAGTTTGTAAGGTTTTCGTATAGATACAAGTTTAATGATAACGAATATTCTGTACTAGCTCCATTTACGCAAATAGCATTTCAACATTCTTATAAATCTGGCACTGAATACGGAACATTTAATGAAGCTGCAGAAGCTAGGGCATATCAAGCAACAGAGTTAGATGGAATGATAAATCATGTTAATACTGCTGTTTTAGGTATAGAATTACCTAGTATAAATCCTAATGCTGATTTTGAAATTAAAGAAATTGAAATAATAATTAAAGAGTCCGATAGTACTGTAGCAAGAATAGTTGAAACTAAAACATTAACTGATGCAGATATTAGTTCAACATTTTATACATATACTTATAAATCTGATACTCCACAAGAAACTTTACCGGAAGATCAAATAACAAGAGTTTTTGATAATGTTCCTACTAAAGCAAAAGCGCTAGATATAGTGGGAAATAGATTAGTGTTTGGTAATTATTCTCAAAATATAACAGTTCCAACATTAGATTATACAGTATCCTTTGGTGCAAAAGGAACTCAAACTTTTACAGGAGACGGAAGCGACACAACTTTTACATTAACATTAAAATCTCCAACTACTGGTGCTTCTAGTATTCCCCCTACAAATACAAATCAATTTACAGTATATGTAAATGATGTTTTATTAGATTCTACTAATTATGCCTATGATGGTACAACAGGAGTAATTACTTTTAATACTGCACCTGCTAATGGAGCAAATATAACTGTAGTTTTAGCAAACATAGAATATTCTGATAGCTCATTAAAACAAAGAAGAACTTATCAAGTAGGGGTTGTTTTAGCAGATATATTTGGTAGACAATCACCTGTTATTTTACCTTCAACAGCTTCAAATTCTATAATTACAGTACCTGCTAGAACAACAGCAGCAGAATTTAATAGTTGGGTTGGAGATAATTTAAAAATTACATTTAATGCTCAAAACGGCAAGTTAATACCTGATAGTAATGTTTATTCAAATGAATTAGATAGCGGGGTATATGCTACATATAACCCATATGGTTGGTATTCTTATAGAATAGTTGTAAAACAATTAGAGCAGGAATATTATAATGTTTATACACCAGGAGCAACAGTAGTTGATAATAATTCATATATAACATTATTTGGAGATAATATAAACAAGATACCAAGGTTAATGGAAACTATTTCGGCTGATAATGCTATAGCAAGATCTGACACTGTATTGTTTCCGAAAGTAATTAACACCGCTTTTTATACAACAACAACTACAACAACGGGAACTAGAAGTGCAACAACCGGAGGAAAAACAATTACTTCGGCTGCAATGGTATTTGCTTGTAATCAATATCAAATATTTAATAGGCACCAAAGTTCTGATAAAGATTTTAAATATACACCTTGTACTAGTTCAATAGCAAATCAAACAGATTTAACCAATGCAGCCACTACGGTTACATTAGGAGCAAGAAAAAAACAAGTTGTATGGTCATTAACATTTCCAGACTTAACAGCAAACGCTGATGTAGGTTTTATAGAAATAACACAATTAACTTTTAATTCTGTTTCAGATGCAAATAGTAATACAGGTTTTGGAGCAGCAGAGGTTACAGATGCTTCTTCGGGACAAATAGCAAAAACTATTACATATAACGCTGAAAAAAGAATTCAAACTTTATCATCAGAAGATGAAATACCTATAACAGGTATTGGTAAGTTATCAGATTTTAGCTCTATAAATGTAAATACGGTGCAAGAATATAGTAGGTCTTCATCTCTTACTGATGACGCAGGAGGACCTTTTTATCAAAGAGAAAACAATCATTTAATAGCTCAGCTTCCGCCGTTTGGTGAAACATCAAGTGACTCAGATTTGCATGGAGTAAGAATGTTGTTTACAGATGATACAGCTTCAGACAATACAGCTTTTCCCGCTTTAGGTGTTACATCTTATATTAAAAGAGGTAAGTATATTGATTTAGCTGTATTTGAAACAAAGCCTATAGAAAGTGAAATAAATATATATTTTGAAACTTCTACAACTGGAAAAATAAGTGAATTAAATGCTTTAGAAACAGGAGCATTTACTTCAGCTAGTGTGACAGTATCTAATTTTGCAGTTGCTGCAGACGGAACGATAACTGCGCCAACCATAGATGTTGGTTCATTACAATCAGTAGTATATGTCAACGCAACAACAAATGCTGGTGAAACTGTTGGATTTGATTATAATCGGGTAAGTACAAACACTACAAGAACGGCTCAATTAACTATAACTGCTCCAAGTGGATATACAAATGCTGGACAAAATATTATTATGAGTACAACTGCAACTCAAGCTGCAACTGGAGGATTAAGCACTACTGAGCCTTTATTTTCAGATTTATCTTTAACCTCAACAGTAGCTACATCAAGTTCAGCATCTTCGTTTACTGTTTCTGCAACAATAAGCAATAATGGGGGAGCAGCCGTTTCAGCAGCAGGGTTTAAAATAGGAACTACAGATGTATATGCAAATGCCACTAATGTTCCTATATCAGTTGGAAGTGGTGCTTCAACATACACACATACTAAAACAGACGCAGCGTTAAATACATTATTTTATGTATGGGCTTTTGCAACAAACTCTGTAGGAACAAACATACAAGGACCAATACAGGTAACATCGCCAGCTCTTGGGTTATTTCAAGTTTCAGATTGGACAGGTAGTATAAGTGTAAATGCAGCAGGAACTGTTTCAACAGTTGCAGGAAATTCTCCGCAAGTTTTATATGCAGGAACTGTAGCGGCTAATACTAGTACGTCTGCAACAGTATCAGTAACTTTAGGACAAGCTACAGGTACAGCCACAACTTATTCTAATAATAACAATACTATAAGAATACAAATACCTACTAGTGGATATAGTAACTCTGCGTCAACCGCATACTTATATACAGCTGTAAGAACCGTTACTCAACCAGCAGCAGCAGCTTCTGTTACATATACAGTACCATTACATGCCGTACCAACTGGATTTTCTATAGCAGACGATGCTGTATTTACACAAGGAACAATTCAACAAGGTGATTCTTTAAATAGCGTTTCATTATCAGGTAATGCGCTTTCAAATGGGGCTTCCACTAATATATCAACCGTTACAAATGCTACATTAAGAACATTAACTCTTAATATAACACCAGGAAGTACTTTTACAAATTCAAGCGCCGCTGACTTTACTTATAATATTGTTCAGCCAAGTATACAGCCAACATTAACTATAGGTAGCATACCAACACAGTCAACTGTAATTACGGGATCAACAGATATAGATTTAAGAAACTATTTTACAAATGGTAAGTTTTTTGAAATAACAAGCAATTCAGCAACTTCGTCATTAATAAGTGCATCAATAGTAAGCGGATATATATTAAGATTAACAGGGCAGGGTTCTTGTAACGATATTACAGGTACAACATCTGCGGGAAGTATAGTTGTGGCTGCATTTAATGAAAAAGCAACAGTTGACGGAAGCGTAGCAGGAAGCACTGCATCAACTTCAGTAGTTGAAAAGGGGAGCGCTTCAGTATCTGCAACAGTAGCATTAAATGTAACAGCTTGTGCGCAAAACGCAACGCTTACGATGACTTTTGATTCTAGCAGTTCAACACGTGATGGCTGTACGATAGATGGGGGAACGGGTGATACTTCTGAAACAGAAACATACGCGGTAGGTTCAATAGGTTCAAGTTTTACAAACAAAATGCAATTTACTATTGCAAAATCAGGAACAAATCTTGCTACCAATATGATTAATGTTTCTTCAAGCTCAGGATTTACCCCTGTCCTTACAGACAATGGCGATACAATTACGTTAGGATTTTCTGGTACATATCCAAACCAATCTGTAAATGGAAATATAAATTATACATTTACTCTTAATATAAGTACTACAGCAACTTATATATCAGCAATACAGTTAAATGTAACAGGAAGTGGGTATTCAATATCAGGTAATAGAATATTAAGTTTATCAGGATCGCCAAGCAATAGTCAAGCAGCTATGGATAGCAAAACTATAACAGCTAGCAATAGTGGTACGTTCACCGCAAACCCAACAATATACTATAGCAACCAAACGCCTAGTGGAAATAATTATATACATGTAACTTCTCATACTTCTGGGGAACCTTTTATTATAACTCAGCCTTCCGCTAATGGTAATAATAGTTTTACAATAACAGGTACTACAAAAATATTAAGCAGCGACACAAGCGGGTATGCTAATGTATATTTATCGCCAACAACAACTACTAATCCAAGTGTTGATAGTATACAATTTAATGGGGGCTCAAGTGAGCATTTAAGTACAAACGGAATAGTTTCGCCTATATCAGTAGCAATAGCAGGGGAAGGCACTATTTCATTATCGCTTTCTAGTTCAGGAAACAATAGCGCATCTTTGTCAGCATCAAGCGGATATAATAACTTTAACGTAAACATAACTCTTTCAGGAAGCAATGCGGCTGGTTCGTTAACATTAACAGCTACAGATGAAAATGGAGATACATTAAGCGAAAGTATAACACTTACACAAGAAGTTTTAGGGCTTAATGAAGGGGTTACAGGGCTGTATTTATCGTCTGGAAGCACAAGCTCTTCAACAGCTTGTAGCCAATCGGTTGGAAGCGACATAGTTTTTGGAGCGTATAGTTCTGGTGCTATAGATACCGTTGGTAATGTACTTCACAATACAGATGAATCTGCGCGAGGTGCAGCAGGAACACAAAATAGCGTTTTTGTTGGAGGAAACAAGTATTATAAATATCATGAAGCGTATTATAATGGAACTGCATACGTAACAGTTGGGTCAGAGCCTAGTTTTGTAATAAAAGTTGATAATACAGGAGAGATAACAGAGAGGGTTGTATGTTCTTAATAATAATAAAATTAGCGTAATAATAAAACTATGAGTGTAACACTAGAAATAAAATATTATAATACCTTTCTTATAAAGAGTTCAGAGGTTACACATCAAGTTGTTGGAACTGGTGATGGGAGCGATACAACATTTACTATTGCTGAAAGTAGCGGGAGCACAATATATGCAGTGCCGAATTCAGAATCTGAATTTCAGGTGTATTTTGACAATGTATTAGTTGCTGCAACAAGTTATGTTTATGCAAATAAAACAAGAGTAATTACGTTTACGTCTGCTCCTAGTAATGGTGTATCTATATTAGTTGTAGTAAAAAACTGGCATATTGAAGAGTCTAGAATAAGGGGAGCGTTTAACGGAAAAACAGTAGACTTTGGTGTAAGAGCAGCAATAACTGATAATGAATATGCGCCTGAAACAAGAGAAGCTTCACTTATATATTCTGGAATATACAATGGAAGAACCAGAACAAATGAAATAAATCAATTTAATCCTGCTATTCCAAACACAAAATCAATAGACTCCGCATTTGGGTCTATACAAAAATTATTTGCAGAAGACAACAACCTAAATGTATTTCAAGAAAATAAAGTACATAACATATTGATAGACAAGGATATAATATTTACAGCTGAAGGTGACCCACAAGTTACTTCATCTGATCAAGTATTAGGACAGGTTATTGCATATGCAGGAAACTATGGAATTAGTAAAAATCCTGAAAGTTTTGCTTTTAATGCAGGAAGAAAATACTTTGTAGATAAAAACAACGGGGTTGTTTTAAGATTATCTAGAGACGGTATAACTGAAATATCTGGATTTGGTATGCGTGATTATTTTAAAACAAATTTAAAATTAGCAGACTCAATAATAGGTATATGGGATAATAACAGAAAAAAATATGTATTATCATTACAAGAAGATTTAGTCACAAATACATTTACAGGTGATGGAAGTGATACTACTATTTCGCTTGCATTTACAATTGTTGACGCAGATTTTGCAACTGTAAATTTACCTGATCCAACAAATATATCTCAAATAGAAGTATTTCAAACAAGTAGAGGAGCAACAGCTTTAGTAGCTGGAACAGACTATACGTATAATACATCAACGGGTGTAGTAACAATGACATCCGCTCCTCCGGTTGGAGATACTGTAACTATTCATTTAAGAGACTTTACAAGTGGTTTTCAAACTGTAACATTTGATGAAGATATAAATGGATGGTCATCGTTTTATAGTTACAAACCTGCATTTGGAGGAAGTATAGACGCAGACTTTTATACGTATGGTGTAAACGATTTATATAAACACTATGATTTAACAGCTAATAGAGGTTCGTTTTATGGAAACTCTACAGTTGCGTCAACAGTTGATTTGATATTTAATAGACCACCATCTATATCAAAATATTTCAAAACAATAAACTACGAGGGTAATACAGGGTGGTCAGTGGAATCAATACAAACAGATACAGATAATGGAGCCCCTATTTCAGCATATGTATCAACAAGTGCAAGTGCAGAAAGTACATGGCAAGACCTGATAGTTTCAGGATTTAAAAAGAAAGATAATAAATATTACTCGTATATTGTAAATGAAACCCTACCAAAAACGAATGAAATATTGTTTGGAGATCAAATATCGGGTGTAAAAGGTTTCTTCAATAAAGTACAACTAAGTGTTTCAGACACTTCACAAAAAGAATTGTTCGCGGTATCAAGCGAATACGAGTTATTAACAAATTAAATGGAATTAAATATACAAAAACTAAAAGAAGGTGATTACGAAAAACTTTTAGTTAATTGGTGGAAAGATTGGCAGTGGGATGCTCCTCCTAAAAATTTTTTACCAGACAACGGAACTGGCGGGTTTATGGTATATAATAAAAATATTCCAATATGCGCTGGTTTTATATATAAATCAAATTCTAAAGTCGCTTGGGTTGATTGGATTATATCTGATAAAAATTACAAGGATAAAGAATCAAGAAAAGAAGGAATAATATATCTTATTCAGGCTTTAACAGAAATATGCAAACAATTAGGCTATGCTTATTGTTATGCATTAGTAAAACATGAAGGACTAATAAAAACATATGAAGATTTAGGTTATATAAAAGCAGATAACTATAATCAAGAATTAATAAAACATTTATAATATGGCAGTAGTAACAGGCACGGTAGCAGCAGTAGGATCAGCAGCTTATGGAATAGCATCTGCTGAAAAAGCGAAGAAAAAAGCAAAAGGGCAAGAAAAAGATGCAAAAGCAGCAGCACAACAAGCAGTAGCAGATCAAAGAGCAGCATCCGCAGCATTAGCAGCAATGGAAGCAGAAAGTATGGTACCAGGATTTGGTGATAGCAATTATATTCCTGGATACAAAGGAAGCGCTCCGTCTTTTAGTAATCAAGGTAGTTCAATGTTTTCTTTAGGTAATCCAACTATATATAGTCCTGATGGTATAGCTATGGGAAGTATGTTTGGAAATCAATCTCAACCTACTGGGGGAACTTTAGAAAGATTTGATGATTTCGGAAGAGATGATCGTAGAGAGCCTGTATTAGGATTTGATCAGTCTGATAGAGGTGTAATAGACCAAATAAAAAAACAAATACAATTTAGAGATGGAAAAGTTTCTAGTGTAAATGTTACAAGCAGAAATAGAGAAAGAGCTTTAGGTAATGAATTATTAAGAAGAAGATTTAATGAAGTAACAAGAACATTGCCAAAAACAGCTGAAGGAAAACCTATATTTCCAGACCCTGATACAACAGAAGGACAAAGATTTTATGCGTCATTGCCTAAATCAATTGCAAATATGGCAAGCGATCCAAAAATGGCACAAATGTATAGAGGTAGTAATATAGTAAACCCTTATGCAAATATTAGAGATTTAAGTGGTATTGCTGAAGATGTAAGTGACTTAGTCAGAGATAGAAGTGATTTAATTTCAGATAGAACAGATTTAATAGAAGATAGAACTAATCTATTAGCAGACAGAACCGGCTTATTTGAATCAGCTACTGATTTAGGTCAAGATTTATCTGTAGGGCTAGAAGATTTATCAGAAAGAATTACAGATTTAAGACCGGGTGCACAAGACTTTTCAGGATTAGCTACAGATACAAGTGTATTAGCATCAAACCCTTTTGGGCAGTTGCAGATAGCTACACAAGCAGCAACTTTAAAAGCTGAACAAGCAGATCAATCTTTAGCAAATACATTGTCAACAATAAGAGCTACCGGGGCCGGAGCAGGAGGGGCAACCGCAATTGCACAAGCAGCGCTTCAAAGCAAATTAGGTATTGCAGCAACTATTGAGCAGCAAGAAGCAAGAAATAATGAATTAAGGGCACAAGGTCAACAACAAATAGAGCAAATAAGAATGTCTGAAAGTAAAAGAATTCAAGATATTTCTTTAAGTGAAAGATTAAGATTAGAAGGTTTAAGACAAAGTGAAGGATTAAGAATAGATGATACAAGACTTGACGAAGGCAGAAGACTACAAGGCATTAGCGTTGACGAAGGAAGAAGATTACAACAGCTTTCAATTTCAGAAAGAATGAGAGAACAAGGGTTAACATTTGATGAAGCATTAAGGCTTCAAACTGCAGATTTTGAAACCGCAAGAGAAAGAGATAGAATAAGATTTGATGAAGCTGGTAGAATGCAAGAAGCAAGGTTTAATGAAGCTGGTAGATTACAATCAGCTCAAGTTTCAGAAGCATTAAGACTTCAACAAATCAAACTTGCTGAGCAACAAAGACTACAAAATGCAGACGCAATGGCAAGAGAATATCAATTTGCTACAGCAGAAAGAAGAGAGCAAAACAGACTCAATAGAGCAGCAGGGCTTGAAACACAAGCTATGCAAACGTCAGCTGACTTGCAAGCAAATCAAATGGCGGCAGAGGCAAATACTGCAGCAGCAAGAGCGGCAAGTACAGCAGCTATAGTACAAGGAGGTTTAGGAATTGTACAAACAGGAGCTAATTTAGCAGGCTCAATACCGAGTAGATCGCAAAAAGCTTTTCAAAATACATTTAGCACTATGGGTTCTGCATCAACACCTGCGTCAATTACTCCAACTCAAACACCTACAGGTTTTGGAGGAGCAAGTAGTTTTAACACTTCAACTTATTATCAACCTAATCTTCCAAACTACGGAGGAGGAACTGTCCCTTTATTAACAGGTAAAGGCGTATAAAATAAATTTAACAATGGCAAAACAATTACCACAATTTAAAGCAGCAACACCGGCATATCAACAGCAAAGAGTAGTTAGACAACCTAATTATGCAGATATATATGCAAGAAGCTATGCTAATACTGTAAATGCTTATTCACGTTTATATCAACCAGTTTTAGGAGCTATTGATAAAATAAACATTAATATACAAAAGGAACAAAAAGAAAAAGAGTTAAGAGTAAAAAAAGCAGGGGAAGCAGGTTTAACGTATCAAAATGCAATATATACAGGAATAGATGAAAACCTTGCTGGAAAATTTGAAGATAAGTTTGAAGCTCATTTATCTAAAAATGCAGATGCATTTACACAAAATGAATTAGACCATGCTAATGGTAAAATTACATATGAGATGTATGCTGCTACTAAGAAAAAATTATTTGCTGAATTAAATGATACAGAAAAAGCTGCCCAAACAATGCGTAAGGGGTTAGAGTTTTTTAGCGCTAATAAAGATAATATGTCTTTATACCAAAACAGCAAATTATTCGGTTTGTTTGAAGCTTTTGAAAACGGCGGAAGAAATATTGAAATAGGAAGAAATGAATTAGGGAATACTATATATAGTTATATAGATGATGCTGGGAAAGAACAAGCGTTTACTTTAGATGAAGTTAATGAGCTTATATTTGGAGAAACAGAAAATGCTTTAAATTTAAAAATAGATTATACAAGTGACGGGAGTGAAGGAAAAACTTTACTTGATGCACTTGAAAAAAATATTAGAAACTCTGAAGGATTTGAAGAAGTGCAAACAAAAGTATTTAGTGTTATAAATACAAAAGGTAATCAACAAGTAGAAACAACCTCTACCGCTTATAAAGACACACAATATATAATACGCTCTGCACAAAATTCAGATTTACTTGAATCTTTAGGAGAAAGTTTCAGAGCAAGACACTATCAAGATCAAATGTTAAATCCTGCAAAAGGAACATTTTTACACAATCTTAATGTTCAAGCTAATGATATTATTAGTTATTTAAAAGTTACAGAAGGTAAAGACTATTCTGATAAAAAAGACGCGATTATGCGAATTATAACTTCATACAATGAAGATGATGACTTTGCAAAAGAAGATAGTTTTATAGGGTCTATTAGATCAGCTCAAAAAGAAATGGTTAAAAAAGATATTGCTAATAAACTATTTAATGAAAGATTTGCGCAAGACGAA
>CEPY01024978.1_pt1 | contig 10517 bp, 10 predicted proteins | sample 530421 | NCBI WGS metagenome assembly CEPY01 (sample SAMEA2620065, study PRJEB7988) | marine metagenome | biome: marine biome (ENVO:00000447); feature: surface water layer (ENVO:00002042); material: "saline water (ENVO:00002010), including plankton (ENVO:xxxxxxxx)" | depth 5 m
CATCGTGGTCGCGCTTTTGAGTCTCGCGATCTGGCCGCTTTGGCTGCTGGTTCTGACCCAATGGCTGCCATCGGTTCCAAAATTGCTGACTACATTGCTAACCAGCGCCAAAAGGATCTTCTGTCCTGCTTGGGTGGCGTGTTCGGCGCTGTTGATGACAACGCCAGTTCAGCTTTCATCGGTCTGACTGTTGACGGCGCAACTGGCGATACTCCAACTCTGCTTGGACCTCGTCAGATCGTTGAAGCCAAGTCACTGCTTGGCGATCAAGGCGAAAAGCTGACCGCCATTTGTATGCACCCCAAGGTCTATTACGACCTGATGGAGCGTCGTGCGATCGACATGATCTACGACAACACTGGCGCGCCTGATACCTCCGCTGATTCCGGTTCTACTGCCCCTGCTTTTGGCAGTGTGCAGGTTCCAACCTTCATGGGTCTGCGTGTGATCGTGTCTGCTGATGTGCAGACTGCGAACTCTGGTGCTTCCACTGAATACGCGACATACCTGTTCACGCAGGGCGCTGTCGGTTCTGGCGAGCAACTGGGTCTTCAGACTGAAACTGATCGCGACATTCTCGCCAAGAGCGATGCAATGTCGATTGATCTGCATTATGTCTATCACCCGATCGGCTCTAAGTTCTCAACCTCTGTTTCCAACCCAACTCGGGCACAACTGGAAACCGTTGGCAACTGGACCAAGGTTTACGAGACCAACAACATTGGGATCGTGCGGGTTACCAACACAAGCAACCTTGACTGAGGTAACTAACCATGGCATCCATTTTTGAGGCAACAGCTGGCAGCCTTATTGGTCCAGCAACTGGCGGTACTGTCACTCAGGCCACCAACAAAGCAACTGCCGTGACTCTCAACGCAGAGTCCGGGCAGATCACTATGAACGGCGCTGAGCTTGCTGGCGCTGCTGAAGTGAGCTTCCAAGTCAACAATGACAAAATCTCAGCCACTGATGTGGTTGTGGTTAATCACAGTTCTGCTGGTACTGCTGGCAGCTATCTGGTTCAAGCCAACAGCATCGCTGCTGGCTCGTTCAAGATCACTGTGGCAAACGTTGGCTCAACTGCTAGCGAAGCCATTGTGCTGAGCTATGTGGCTCTGAAGGGCGCTAGCTCCTGATGGGTCTGTTCGCTTTTCGGCGAATGAAAGAGCGTGAGGCTGCTGCGGAAGCGGCGGCCTCTGCCTCTATCAAGCCGACAAAAAAGACTTCTACTGTGAAGCCCGATGGCAGTATCAATCAACGCAACAGCGGGCGACGCAAACGCCAACAGCTACATCTCGCTGACGGAAGCTGACGCTTATGTAGACGCGATGATCAGCAGTGACGATGTTTCCAAGTGGAGCACAGGCACTGATGACACGCGCAACCGTGCTTTGGCAGCAGCAACACAGCGACTTGATCGGGAAAGATTTTTAGGCGCACGGGCGACAGATACGCAGGCACTGCAATGGCCGCGCACTGGTGTTCGTAAACCTGACACGTACGTCAATACCTATGCAACAGGCTTTCCGTTTCGGATTTCAGAGGATTATTTCACCGACACGGAAATTCCTGATCAGATCAAGCGCGCTCAAATTGAGCTTGCTGTCTACTTAAAGAACAACGTTGACGGCATTGGGCTAAGTGGCCTTGAGGATTACAAGCAGGTTCAGATTGGCAGCCTGAACGTCACGCCTGACAAGACTGGAGCCGTTGGCGCTGATCGCGTGCCGCCAATGTTTGAAAGGTACTTGACGAGCCTTAGAATTAGCGGACCAGGCAACATCGCAATCCGCCGGAGCTAATCATGGGCATGGGTTATTCGCCTTCTAAGGCGACGATTATCACCGACACTGCTGCCCATACCGGCAGGTTCTACAAGGTTGAAGCCCTTAAGAACTCAGTGATTGCGGCGATGACTTCTGACAGCATCACAGAGAACGGATCAGGCGCACCGTCTGCAATTGACATTCATCACGGCGCTTGTATTGAGGGAGTGATTTTCACTTCAATCACGCTGACATCAGGCCACGTTGTTGTTTATAGCGTCTGATGAGCATCGCTAAGTCTCTGGAGAAAACGGCCAGCAAGGTGATTGCCAAGCTGGGTGGCGAGGTAACGATTCGTTACGTTACGCCTGCTGCTTACAACACGACAACTGGCACTTCAACAGAGAGCACAAGCGATATTGAGTTGAAAGGTGTTGTCGAAGATGTAAGGCAATCTGAGGTCAATGATTTGATCCAATCAGACGATCGTCGCTTGACTGTGGCGGCAAAAGACGTCACCACAACGCCTGGAACAAAAGACCGCGTTGTGATTAGCTCTGTTGTGTATCAAATTATTAGCGTGAGCACGATTGAGCAAGACAGCACGCCATTGACTTATGAGTTGATTTTGAGGTCTTGAGATGGCACAACGGATCAAGCTTGAAAACGTCGGCAAGTTTGTCGAAGGCGAATACAACAAGCTGATCAAGGCTGCTGTTGCCGAAACCTATAAGTCGTTAGTGCAAAAAAGTCCTGTTGATACTGGTCGATTTAAGGCGAGCTGGGCTGTTGGCCAAAACAGTGCAACGTTTCAAGGCGAACCGGCTGGCAAAAGCTCTTACCCAAAGCCAAACCCTGAAGAGCCAAGAAAAATTGGCTACGACAAAGAAAAGGCTGGCAATACTTATGTCATTTACAACAACCTGCCGTATGCAGAAAAGCTAGCCAATGCACCGCTTGGCCAAGGCAGCAGCATTCAAACCAATGGTCCTGGTTGGGTTGCAGCAACGTCAAAGCGTGTGCAACGTCTAATTCCTACGCTTGCAAAGCAAGTTGAGGCAGAGTCATGAGCAGCACTTACAACGACGTCAGGGCTGCGATTGAAGGCCGCATTGCAACGGAGATGGCAAACTCTCCAGCAATTCAAGTGGCTTATGCCAATGTTCCGTTTACGCCGCCTGATGCCGACAGCTGGGTGCAAGTGCAGCTTCAGTTTAATGAAAACGAGTATTTCACATTGCAGGCCCCAACAACAGGTTTCAACCGTCAAACCGGCGTTGTTGTTGTCAACATTTTCACCGCAATTGGCGTTGGTACTGGCGCTAATTACACAATTGCTGAGCGCGTAAAAGACCTGTTTGATCGCGTCACCGTTAGCAACATCACGTTTGATGCGGCTTCAGGTCCAACGGTTATTCAGCCTGCAGCGCCAGAAGCTTACTTTCAAACGCAGCTAAGCGTGACCTTCGACGCCTACTTACAATAAACTGGTGAAAGCCGTTACCGTTCATCACCATGGCTACTGTTTTGTCCGGTACGTCCGGCGCCCTTTATTACAAGCCTGCTGGCACTGACAGCACTTTTAAAGCTGCAGATGTCACCAGCGGCAGCAACAACATCAACGTTGGAACTTTCCTCAACTTTAAAGTTGACGATAAAGTTTCTTTTGGCACCGGAACCGGCGGCACTTTGCCAGGTGGTTTAGCGGCAGGCACCCCGGTCTTTATTAGGACTTACGCCGCAGCGACTGGCATCGCCACTTTTGCTGCGACGGCTGGTGGCAGTGAATTGACGTTGTCTAACGACGGCACTGACGGCACAACTCCGTTCACAATTAAGTTTTCAGAGTTTCAGTCTGTTGGCGATTGTCGCGAATGGTCTTTTGAAGTAACTCGCGAAGAGCTTGATACAACCACCATTGGTCAATCTTTAGGTCAGCAAGCTCCGTTCCGTACTTTTATCACTGGATTTGGTGATGGCACGGGATCGGCCACTGTTTATTTCACAGACGACGACTCAACTATTGCGAATCGTCTGATTGAAGATGTTGTGCAGCGCAAGCAGGTTGGTGCAACCTTCAAGCTTTACACCGACGCTGTTCTTTCGTCTGGAACGCCAAACGACACAGCCAGCACTTCAATCGAAGTGCCTGCAACGATTACGTCTGCATCGTTCACGGTCAATCCTGACGATCCACAAGCGGTTGAAATTAGCTTCCGCCCAACCTCAGCGCCTACTTTCGACTTTGCTCGTTCCTGACAATTGTCGGTTTAGGTTTTGCCCCTGGCTTGTGCCGGGGGCTTTTTTATGTGTAAAGTGTCAACGAACGGCAATTATTTTGTGCCTAGCGCTCTTGATCGGCTGAAAAAGGCTGCAAATCTAAAACCAGTCAAAAAAGTCGTAACGCTTCGGGATGGATCAGCGTTTGAGTTTTGGCGCACACCATTGACGATGGCCGAGCGTGAACGCGCTCAAAAAGGCACGAAAGATGATGTGAACGCTTTTGCTTTGCAACTGCTGGTTTTGAAAGCGCAAGACGCAAACGGTGAGCGCTTGTTCTCTAATGGCCAGATGGCTGAGCTAAAGCATGACGTGCGCGACGCTGATTTACAGGCGTTGATGCTTGCGGTGATTGAAGAGGATAGCGATGAGGCTCTTGACCCAAAAGGCTCAAAGCTGAGCTGAAGAAAGACAATCTGCTTAGGTTGCAGCTTGGCGTTGCGAAAGAGCTTGGTTATACGTTGTCGAAATTGATGCGCGAGGTGACGCTAGAAGAGTTAATGATTTGGTCAACTTATTTTGGTGTTCTGAATGAAGAGCAAGAGGCGGAAATGAAACGCGCGAAGCGTAGGCGCTAAAGTTGAGCGATGGTGGCGTTGAGTTATGGCAATTGCACGGGTTGGCGTTGAGCTAGTTACAGGCCCTGCGGTTGCTGCTGCGAAAAAGCTGCAGGTAAGTGTTGGCAAGGTAGAAACTGCCGTTAAAAAGCTTGTCCCTACGAACAAAAGAGTAGAAGCAAGCTTCCGGTTGATGGGGATGAAAGCCAACAAAGCGCTTGATAACGTTGAAAGATCAGCAAAAAAAGCAGGCCGTGCCTTAGGTGGTTTAAAGGGCTTAATTGGTGGCGTTGCTGTTGGTTTTCTCGCTGTTCAGGCTGCGCAGGCGGGCATTGCTAGAGCGGAATCAGAGCGCAGGATTAAATTTTTAGCGCGAAGTTATGGCGAGATGGCCGAGCTGCAAGCTGCAGCAACGGCATCGGCTGAAAAGTTTGGATTAGGCCAAACAGAAGCCAATAACGCTCTTGCAAATACTTACGCACGATTGCGCCCGGTTGGAGTGTCTTTGAAGGACATCACCAGCATTTACAACGGCTTCAATACAGTCGCAAAACTGAGCGGTGCAACTTCTGTTGAAGCGTCCAACGCCTTTACGCAGCTTGCTCAAGCATTAGGCAGCGGAGCTCTAAGAGGCGATGAATTTAATAGTATTGCCGAGCAAGTCCCTGGATTGCTGACGGCAATTAGCAAGGAAACCGGCGTTGCTCAGGGAGCGCTACGAAAGTATGCAGCAGAAGGGAAGATCACAAGTGACGTTGTACTTAAAGCGTTAAAGCGAATCGAAACGGAAGGCGCGGGACAGTTAGAGGAGGCATTAGGTGGCCCAACACAGGCAATTAAAGAATTTCAAAATGCAACCGAAGATGTTCAAGTAGCGCTTACGCAAGACATTGTTCCATTATTAGCTGAAGCGTTTAGAGGATTAGCAGAGCTAATTGTCAACCTTGAAGGGCCAATTCGCTTCATTGGAGGCGTTGCGGCTAATACTCTTAATCAAATTAACAGCCTAATTGTTGCAGCAACAAACCCTGGCGCTGTTTCCGCCAAACGTGACTTAAAAGCAGGAATGCTCCCGTTAAATGTTGCGGGTGCAGAAGAACTGTTTAAAGGCACTGGTCCCGGAGGCAAAGGGCTTGCTGGCATGAGACAGGAGTCGACGGAATTAGCAAAATTACGCGGTCAAAACAGAAGAGACATTTTGCTTGAGTTAATGCAAAACCGCCTGAAAACTATGGAGGCGCCAGCTCAGGCGCCATCAAGCGCGTTTAAGCCAAGCACTTTTACGCTTAGCGGCATTGGCGACGGTACTCGCGCAAGCGGCGGCAGTACCAAAGCAGCAAAAGAGCGGCTTGATATTACTCAAAGAATGTTTGACCTTGAAAGCCGTTTAATTGAGGCAAAGCAGCAAGGTTTTGAACGTGAAGAGGCAACGTTGCAGTTGATGATTGAACGTCAAAGGATCGCAGAAAGTGATTTAATGCCTCGTGAAGCTGCCCTTGAGTTACTGCAGGCTGAGGCAACGTTTCTAGAGAAGATTAAAGGTATTGATCAGGAGATTGCAGATCAACGCAAGTCTGCTCAGGAAGACGCACAAAAAGCGTTTAAAGAGTTTATGGAGGCAGAGCGAGAGGCGGCGCAAAAACGCCTTGAGGCTGATCCTTTCTTCCAGATGAAGAAACAGCTAGAAGAGCTTGTCAAGGTTGAAAATCAAGTTGCTTTAGGTGCAACAGCAATTGGCAATGCGTTTGCTAGTTCGTTTAAGTCGTTGATTAATGGCAGCAAGAGCGGCAAAGAAGCCTTAGCGGACATGATGTCATCGATTGCTGAGCATTTTTTAGATATGGCCGCGCAGATTATTGCGCAACAGATCGCCATGATTTTGTACGGCACGATTATGAAAGCGCTCGGCGTTTCAATGCCTGGCGCTGGCGGCGGTGGCGGCTTAGGGATTGGCGGCGGTGCTCAATTTGGGACACCGCTGCAAACAACAGGCTTTTTTGCTGATGGTGGCTTTGTAGACAAGCCGACCAATGCTGTTATTGGCGAAGGCTCTGAGCCTGAGTACGTCATTCCTGAAAGCAAGATGCGTGAAAGCATGGCGCGTTATTCCCGTGGCTCTCGCGGTTCTTCTGTTATCCCTGAAAACGGCGGCGGTGGTTCTGAAGAGGGCGGCGGCACTGCTGTTGCCGCTCCAATCGATGTTCGCTATAGCGTTGAACGGATCAACAGCGTTGATTACGTCACTGCTGATCAGTTCCAGCGTGGAATGCAAAGTGCTGCAGCGCAAGGCGCAAAGCAGGGCGAGCAAAGTACGCTGAAGCGATTGCAAATGAGCGGTAGCACTCGCCGGAGGCTAGGACTGTGAGCCAGTATTACTTTGGACATGTTCTCAGGATTCAAAGAGACATCAATGGTGCCGTAACGACCACCCAGCAATTTCAGAATTTTAAAATCAGCCAAAATTTTGCTTATACCGGATCAGATGGCGTCAGTCGTTCGTATGGCTTTGCGCCTTTTGGGTTTTCGGGTGTCACTGTTAATAGATCAGGCGACGGGCTTGAGGCAACTTTGGTTTTCCCGAACAACAGCATTACGCGTTCATGGGCTGTGGATGCGATCGAGTTGAATTATGTGATGGAGGTTGATGTCTTGATCACTGATGAGAGCGCAGAGGAGTCAACGTTTATGACTGCGCATAACTATGCAGGTCAAGTTATGGGCGGCCAATGGGACAACACGTCTTTAAACATTCAGCTAGGCACGGTTTTGGATGCTGTTGGAACTGATGTGCCTAGGAGATCACTGACGCGCCAGCTTGTAGGGAACTTGCCTTTGACTAACAATGTCCGATTGCGGTGATCTGATTGGGATGCCTTACCGGCTAGGCGCTGACGGTAGCGATGGCCATATTGATTGCATCCATCTTTGCTACAAGGCATTGGAACGGATGGACATTGAGGCACCACCGTTTAAGCAATCGTGGTATAGCGACAGCAAGTGGTCTATCTGTCGCGACTTAATGCGTTGGGGTTCTCGTGTCGAAAAGGCTGCGTATGATGGAGACATCCTGCTGCTAGCGCAGCAATCCTGGGCATTCGCAGTCACATGGCAAACGGGGATTCTCTACATAAGCCCAATGTCAAAGAAGGTGCAATGGTCTTCGGCCCGACTGTTTACGACGTACCACTGCTTCCGTACGAAAGGGAACTGATAAAAACGATTGGGATTACTGAGGAAGAATATAAAGAATTTACAGCTGAAGTTCGTCGCAGGGGCAATGTTCGCCCTGCAGAGTATGCTCACATTCCCGACATTCGTTGCGATCCTGTCACGACTACCGTTTTGGTCAGTCTTGCTGTCGGTTTAGTCCTTACAGGTGTTTCGTATTTATTGACGCCAAAGCCAAAAATGCCTAGCGCGTCTGATCGCAAAGGTGGCGGAAGCGTTGATCTTGGTGACATCACCGGAACAAACCGCTTTACGCCTTCGCGTGGCTTTGAGACGTTATCTGAGCTGGCTGATTATGGCTCACCCGTTCCAATTATTTTTGGTCGTTACGATCAAACAGAAAAGATTGGTGGAATGCTTGTCACACCCAAATTGGTGTGGTCGCGAATGTTTAGTCATGGCACCTTGCAGCGTGCCGCCCTGCTTTATGTCATTGGTGAGCAAGGGTTAGGGCTTGGGATTGATCCGCCGGAGTTAGGGGGTATCTTTCTCGGCAACAATGCTTTAGACGCTATTTTTGAAAACTTCTTTGCTTTTTACTGGGCAAAGAACAGCAAAGATACGCCAAGGATTCGCGTTGAGGATCTGAAATATGGAACGCGAGGGACTGTTGCCAGTGGCGACCCTGGGGCGGGGTTAAATTCTGCAAATGCTGAGGTTTTTGTCGCTCCAACACCAGACTCAACCAGAAGCGTTGCATTTTGCCAGGCGTTTTCTCCGGCCAACAATACTCAATTTGGCGTATATGACGCGATTGCTAATGGAACGGCGTTTCGACTGAATTACGAAATCGTCAACATCTTCGACAAAACAGCTGAAGACGACGCTAAACGAGGACAGGCATTGTCACGCCTAAAAATTATTGGCGATAAAAATTACCAGAGAGACGATGACGTCAGAATGGGCAGTGATGACCATGTTGAGGAAATTTTCGACCAAAAGCATAGAGGCAGAGGTCGCAATTACAGCCCGCGCATGGGCATTTACAAGATCCAAAAAGGCAACACAGAATATACCATAACCAACAATCAGCTGGAGAGAACCATCAACCCTATTGCTGTTGGTGATAAGGTATTTTTTAAAATTAGCGCCTCAAGAGTCAATAATGATTTTTACTTTAAAGATGGCAAGGGCGAAAGCGTTGACGACATCAACAGCTCTGTTAAGGAGTTGCAATTACACGCAGACGATGCGCTTGTTCTGGGCGAGCAGTTTGAAATAGGCGGTTGCATTTTTAAAGTAATTGAAAGACGTTTGGATAGATTTGAGCCTGCCAACAGGCAGGATCAAGAAGTCGTTTTGGAGTGCATTGAAAGCGCTTATGCTTTCTCTCAACGAGTCGGAATGGTCAGCTCTGACAAAGTAATTGCGCCAAAAGACGACTACATTGGAGACAGCTTTCCTGGTAAAGACGAGGACAAAAACAATATCCAGGAAGACTTTTACCCTTTGATGAGGGTAGCAATTGGTCATGTTCGCAATAATCGTCCAGCCGTCACGACTGAAATTGGACTTAAAAGCACTGTCTTTCAACAACTCAACGGGCTTTGCTCTTTTCCAAGCTTGCCGTCGCCAGATGAGATCCAAGATTATGACGAGTCCAGCGTCAACGTAAGAACTGGTCGAAATAGCTCATATATCGTCAGAACGTCTGTATTCCGCGTTTTCCTAAGAATTGCTGGCGACTCTGATGGCAAATTTCATGAGATTACGTCAGGAGACAGCTCTGTATTTTTTGCCGTAAGAGGTCGCCGCCCAATTGCTCAATATACGTTTATTCGATTCACCTTGGTTGATCTTGAGGCAACGCCTCTTGAATTTAAATTTGTTCAAGCCTCTGCAGCCAGCTTGATCAGAGTGCCAGATAGTCAAATCATCTACGACATATCGCAAACTCAGGGCGACAAGGCATCTAAAACTGCACAAAGCATTTTTGCATCAGTCGGTGGAGGGATTGGCAGGATTAATCTTTCATTTCCAGGAGCAGCAGTTGAAAAGCAGCACATTCTCGAAAATAGTGAGTTTTACCGTGCGCCGCGTGAACTAACCGAAAGTTCAACCACTGCAAGGCCGCAAGCTGCAACAATCGTCACAAACCTGCCTGATCCTGGTGAATCAGGAGATTCGATTACGTTAGATTCAACGCTGACAAAATTAGCTGGTCAGCCTGGCAATGTAGGCAGTAGAGATACGGCTGGATTAACTGGCGCGTTTTTATATGAGATCGGGAAAAGCGCTGGGGTTTACGCGACAAACACTCCGCTAGGCAGCACGGTTAGCTTTAAAACCACTGAGTTTATAGACGGCGATCCAAAAAAATGGGTCGTTTGTCAATGGCAATTAGAAGTTATCAAGCTGGCAGCAGATCATTTTGCAGTCGCAAATCAAGGTGGAAATCGCCGAGCTTGGTCAATTAAGAGAGTCAAGGTTCGTGGTTCTGGGATTAACTTTAGACAGGGAGAGCAATTTAGGATTTTAAGGGGCCAACGAAGCACTGAAGCGCATGGAACTCAAGCAAATTATGGGAGTGACAATCCATATAGGGTCAAGGCTGGTGTGAGCAACTTGCGTTGGAGCGGCAACGTGTGGGTGGTGCCTTCAGTCAGCCGTGTAGACCCTGTTGTCGGTAGGGCTCAAGGCTATAGACATGTGATTTTTGGAGCGGCTACCAACTATTCGGTTGGTC
>CEPY01010172.1_pt1 | contig 10504 bp, 16 predicted proteins | sample 530421 | NCBI WGS metagenome assembly CEPY01 (sample SAMEA2620065, study PRJEB7988) | marine metagenome | biome: marine biome (ENVO:00000447); feature: surface water layer (ENVO:00002042); material: "saline water (ENVO:00002010), including plankton (ENVO:xxxxxxxx)" | depth 5 m
GAGGCAGCCTCTCTCATCATCTGTACGGCTAAATTTTCCACAGGGTCAAGTAGTTGTATTGACTTGGCTACTGTCACACCATCCTTTGTTACAGTTATGCCATGCGTATGAGCCGCTGACTCTATAAGCACCGTATTACCCATAGGCCCTAGCGTAGACTTTACAGCCCTAGCCATTTTCGATATCCCGCTGATTAATTTTTCTCTTGCCTCTTCTTGAAAGTGCAAGTCTTTTGGTGAGTACCCTCCAGTAGTTTCCATTTGATTAGATTTTACTCAAATATATAAAAAGTTTTATTTATCTATGTCAATATGACAAAAATTTTCTCCTATATCTCTCTATATATAATTTTATAATTTATTTTTTCTTATATACGACCCCCTTCTTTTTTGTCATTTTGTCATAAAAAAAGATAATTAATTAATAATCAATAAGTTAGTCCATGACAAACTAAAATATTTTTGTCATAAATATGACAAAGTTTGTCATAAAAGCAAAAAAGCCACCCTAAGGTAGCTTTCTCAACACTTAAAAACCAACTAAACTATGAATTGAACTAATCCATAAATTTTTCGAGCATCTGAGCTCTGCGGATACCCTCTGCAATCTCCGCTATATTTTCTTGCTTCTTGACCATCTTTCTAAGCTGTGCAGCTTTTTCAATTCCCATCATTCCATCAGGACGGTCATTAATAAGTCTACCGTCCTTGACGTATAGACCTTCTACAAAATTACTTTTTGCCATAATTAATATTTTATAACTATGCTTATGAGACCTAGGAAAAACGTAATCTCACTCCAATCATGTTCTGCGTCTTCAGCGTAATATTGCCAGCCAAGTGCGAAACCTATTTTTATGCGATTGTGTATTTCAATATCCCAAGGCATATACAAAAGTACAAAAAAAATATTACACATATAGAGTCTTTGGATAATATACGCATATACGACGCAGCCCATCCAAAAAAAAACGGCAAAAATTTTGGGGGTGGGGGGTTGATTTCTGTTGATTTTCTGTGATTTTTTTGGCTTTTTTTCCTAGCCTTTTCGGGTGGGGTTAGGGGGTTCCCCTCCAAGCCCTTCTAACCCTGTTCCAAAAATTCTGTAAAGAGGAAGGAGTGCAGACCTTCCCTTTTATCCCTCCACCAACCAAAAAGAAAACAAATAAAACACAGGGAAAAAAAATTTTTTAAGTAGCTGAGTACCAGTGATTATGCGACCTTACAAGTCGAAACAAAAGTTTTTACAAAAAAAAGTTTTGATTATTCAAATATTTATTTATATCTTTACAAAAGTTTAACAATAATAAAACAAATTATGAGCAAATTAATGAGAACAAATTCAAACAAATACAAAGCTAATATAAAAGCTTATATACTCGACTGCATAGAGCTTGAAATCTATGAAAATAAACAAGTCAGAGAGGCGACAGAGAGCGAAAAAATGCTTTATGTCTGGGACAGATTTACACAAGAATATCTTTATGAGTTTAACATCAGAAAATATAAGGGCAACCTTTACGACATTTTAACGCAGTGGCTCATGGGGTTGCCTTTGAATTTTGATTATCAAGATTATAAAATTTTAAGAGTAGCTCGACAAGTGCATGAGGTTGAATTTATCGATGAAAAAACTGAAGACAAAATTTTAAAAATGTGGTGGAGTCATTTAGCCCACCAAATACTTAATTTGATAAATGCAAACCACCCAGAAAAACTAAGTGAAACTCATCAAAAAATACTTTCCTACAGGATGCAAAATATGTATTCTGGGAACTGGTCAGAGTCAGTATAAATAGGCTTTAAGCTCTGAGCGTGACCAACTTCGGTTGGTCGGTAGTTTAATAAAAAAAAATAATCATGAAAAACAAACAAATTAGAAAACAATTTTTAAACGATAATTGGAACATTCAAACACTTAAATTTAGGTGGGGTACTTCCAAAGGTCGAGACACTTGGGGCTATACTATATGCACCCTAATAGACACGCATGGCAATAGACTAGCCCAGACCATCGGAGGAGGCTACGACATGAAGGGCACTTGTATAGGGGAATTTATAAATAAATACTTTGGCGAAGAGCTAAAAAAACTCGTTGCTAATTCTGGAAGCCTAGACACACCAACTGGACTCTATGGGCTTACACATTACAACCCAAAGGCAAAGAGCCGTAAAAGAATGTATTTAAAAAGAGCAAACAAGCACACCCAGAGCTATGTTGATGGGGCTTGTGGGATGAGTTCAATGCGTAGAATATTAAATAAAATAGGCTTTGAATTGAGATACCTTACAGAAGATACTTATGAACTAAATGTAAAATAATTAATTATGAGAAACGATTTTAAACATAAAATTAACTGCTTGAAATTCCCTATCGGAAACAGGTTTGAACTATCAATTTCTGATGTTGGTAGGGGAGCAAATGCAAACAAAGAAGCATTAATCTGGGATGCTGATAAAGATGGGTTTCTGGATGACTTCAATGAAGGATGTTTGGGCACACATAGACTGCATCAAGTTATTGTTAAAGCAGTCAGACACTGCAATAACATCCTAATGGATGAGATGATTGAGGATGGTGATGACAGGTTCATCACTTTAGACTAGCTTGGAGCAAAGGGAGGGTTCGATTCCCTCTCTAGTCTCAATGTTTATAGGGCATTTGGAATTGTAAAATATTCTTTGTAGCTTTACAAACATTATACAAACATTTTACTAACTAAATTTAAAATTATGGATAAATTATATTATTCTTCTCTTTCATCAGAACAGAAAGAGACTATTGAAAATTACAAAACCCAAGCAAGTCACAGGGCTATCACTAGCATGAGACAGGCTGAGGAAGTCAAACAAGAATTATTAGATTCTGGATTTATAGAAGGTCAAGACTTTAGTTTTGAAGACCATGGAATATCAACTAAAACCACATATCATGAATTCTTAATAAAAGATAATGAGAAAACTAGATATGCAAAGCATGAGTTTGAAGTAAATTATTATGCCGGTTCAATTGAACTTCTTTGGAAGGAAGTAAGACAAACTTATGACTGCGATGAAGACCAGTCACATGTCACTCCAAAAAACCCAGCTGGATGGAAAATTGTAGATGTATCTGAAACTTTATTGTTAGCTACTGAGAGATACAGAAGTTGGATGGAGTATCAGGGTAAGTATGGTGATTACATGAAACCTTTAGTTATAAAAGGTTCAAGAGAGTTCTGTAAAAATTACAGAGATGTAAAAGCTACAACTTATCTCAAAAGACTTAGAGAAGCCACTAAAAATGCACCAGAAGTTTTAAAGCGTAGACTTCAAGAGCAAATACAAGAGATGTCGAAAAAGGAAAAGATAGCTGAGGCTAAGGAAGTCCTTACGAGTCAGTTTGAGGATATATTCCTAAACAAGATAAAAGTAACCTTTAATCATTATTCTTTTAGACTAGAAATATTTTTTCCAGAGGGCGATAGTTTCTATCGTGGTGATACTATTTATGTTGACTATGAGCCAGAAAGAAACTATGAGTGTTCGGTATTTAAAGTAGAGAACAGCTATGGGTTTATACCATGGGACAAAGTTCCATTGATAGAGCAACTTCAGACCGAGCAGGTCGAGGCATAGGGGTGCATGGTGCTAGGGCAGTTCGATTCTGCCCATCCCACAATTAAAAGCAAGAGGGGTAACTCAGAAGGTAGAGTCCTTGTTTGAGACTTTGGTTTAGTCTTCATGAAATTAAACTAAAGTCCTAACAACAATCTGAAAGTCAATACTAGTAAAAGGCAAGTAAGGTTGGACAAGAAAGTCGCAGGTTCGAGTCCTGCCCCCTGTTATACTCTTGACAGACAACCAACATAAATCGTGTTGTCCGAACCATTAGGAGTTATGAACCTAAGTCAAGAGATTTAAACCTAGCTTGGTTCACTAGGTTTATTAAAGATTTGGAATTGTCATTTTAATTCCATACCTTTACAAAAGTTTTACAAACTAAATAACTAAATTATGAATGAATTAATTGAAATGTTAAAACACCACTACGAAGTAGATATTCACAATTGTGCGATGACTCATGAGGAGTGGATTAAAGAACTAGCGAAAGCTATGTTAGATAAAAGCTATAAAGATAAATTTTTAGCTGACTATAAAGACTATAAAGAATTTTTAAATCAATAAATTACTAACTATGAATGAGCACAAAGATTACGAAATAGTAGATGTCTTGGCGAGAGATTACCCTAAAGTCTTTGAACAGATATTAGAGTATTTAGATAACTCAAATTAAAGATGCAACTAACAACTAAACAGATTAAAAAAATGTTAACCGAGATTGATAGCGAGGCTATTAAAGTCGGTCTTCACTCTACCTGTCCTGTCACTGACAAGAAGGTAGGACTGGGTGTTAAATTAATTAACACACCTGTGAGGTCTGAAAGACCAGTAGATAATCTCTTTGCCATGCAAGACTGGGCAATGAGGGAATTGTGGAAACACTTAGAAATTAATAAAACTAAAACTAAATAACTATGCCAAATTGGGTATACAATTCTATCGAGGTGGAAGAAAAGTACACCGAGAAACTTAAGCAGATATCTGAAAAAGGTTTCTGTAATTACTTCAAGCCACAACCAAAGGCTTATGAAGACACTATATCACCAACTCCAAGTAAGGAGAAGAACCCTTATGTATATGAACTTAGTCAGCTACTTTTAAAATATCATGGATATGAAAACTGGTATGACTGGAGACATGCACACTGGGGTGTTAAATGGGATGCCTGTATGGGTGAAATGGATGGAAACATTTATAGATTTGAAACTCCATGGGAAGCACCAGACAAGAGCATCTTTGAATTACTAGCCAAAGAGATTCCTTACTTCATTTACTTTTGGGAAGAAGAACAGGGTTTTGGTAAGGAATGGGAGTGTGAAAATGGTGAATTTAGACTCCTAGAGAGTTGGGATTTGCCAGTCTGGAAGGACAACGAAGATTCAAAAATACCATACGAGTCTTGTGGAACTCTGAGTTACTTGTTGGAAGTCTATACCAAAATGGGTGAGACATATCCAAAGGGTTATTACTTAGAGTATGATTTAAATACTTATCTTGGTAGCACATATAAGAAAGCTATGAAGGAGTATAATAAACATTATGATATCACTCATGTTAGTAAGTGAATAGAGTAATTAACTTGTCCCCCAATATACGAAGCCGATTATTATTGGTAGTGAGGGGGACATTTTTTTTAAATAAATTTGCAAGTGTCATACCTTTGTATTATATTTGCAGACAACATGACAAACACTTGTATTAAATGTAACGATGAAAAACTGGTATTATTATCAGATGATTACCTAGGAGAATATTCTGAGGTTAGTTACATTTGTTCTGAGTGTAATAAAAAAACAACTAAACATTATGATACAATTTTTAACTTCTCATTTTCCCTTCCTTCGCAAGTGCCGAAGGAAAAGGTTGCATAAGAATTTTGTTTACAATAGTATTTGTCACACACAGAACAAAGGTGTGCGAGTCCTCAATACTATTGACCACACCACTAGCATAGAAAAAATTAGAAAGGCTAGGAAAAGAAAAGGTGAGACCAAGCCTTATTGTATTTATAGAATTTCAGAAGAGGATGTAAACATTCTTCTTGCAATGAAAAAGTATAAAGGCTTGAATAATAAATACTCAAAGAGATTAACCCTATTAGAATTTTAATTATGGATGGACAAATACAAATGGCTTTATACAGAATTGAAGCAATAGTTAATAGAGTATCTGATTGCGTAGATAGACTCGAAAAATTAGATGATATGTCAGGCAACTTATCATACGGACAAAGCCAAGAGCTGTCTGCTATAATAAAAGATTTAAAAGAAATACAATGAAAGAATATATATTTATCCAGTATTTACAAAACATCTGTTCTCATTTGGGAATAGAAAGTTCTGATTTGTTTGTTAAATCAAGGGAGCAGAGGATTGTCGATGCTCGACAACTCCTCTACTACCTTTGTGTAGAGAAATCAAACATGGGACTAACAGAGATTACAGGTTATGTAAACAACCAAGACTTTCACGAAGACCAACCAAACATTCTTAGGAGTGTTGAGTCTTTTAGACAGAAGGTTGCTAATGATAGTGACCTTAAAGTAATAATAAGAAAAGTAAGTGACATCAAAAAGTAAAACTTTAGATGAAATATTCATTGAAGCTAGAAGGGAATACAACACTGCCCTGATAGATGGAGATGGATATGAGGCATGTATATTTTTAGGTGTTAAGATATCTAAGGATAACACCTCTGGCGAGATTAAAATTTATGACCCATCCAAAAGTGTTAACTACTATGTAGAAGTTGACAAACAAACCTACCTCATGTTTCAGGAGTTAGGTTGGAGAGGAGCATGTATCGAGATAACTCTAGCTAAGTACAAAGAGAAACTTGAGAGAGTAAAGGATAGCATTGCACAGGAGATGAATGGAAATCAAAGCCCAAAGAGATTACGAGTATTAAAAGAAACTCGTGAACAATTATTAAATAAATATTATAAACTAACTCAAAAACTAAACGATGAAAAATCTATACAAAGCACTGGCTAAGTTCCAGAAAGAAGTAAAGAGCATACCTAAAAATTCAAAGGGGTATGGATATGATTACGCAAAACTTGAAGAAATAATCAAAGTAGTCACACCAACATTACATAAAAATGGATTGGTAGTAATTCAAACAATTGATACTGATGAAATAAGAAATATACCATCAGTCAAAACTATTCTAGCTCACACCGATTCAGGTGAGTCTATTGAAAGTGTAACACCTGTTGCTGAAGTAAAGCTAGGCTCGATGAATACATATCAAAGTCTGGGTTCAGGTATCACATACATGAGAAGATATTCTATTGCAGGTATCTTAGGTATATGTCCTGATGATGACATTGACTCTAACGAAAAGCTTGTTAGAGAAGTTGTTGCGACTAATACTAAAAAAGTTGTTACAACTAAGATGACCGAAGCAAATTACGATAGCATGAAAGCAAGTGCAAAGAAGTATAAAGCAGAAGGTAAAAACTGGAGTCAAATAGAAGCAGTTATGAATAATAACAATATAGAAATTGACAAAGACTTGTTTAGTAAAATTAAAAAAGAACTAGATGGATAAGGATAAGGTAATAGAGCAACTAAAATTGGATGACCAGTATTATGGGGAGTATGGTCAGCAGTTTCTATCTAACTCTGATGTCAAAGTTCTCAAGACTGAAAGTTCAGCTAAAGAGTTTCGTTCAGCTAAAAAGTTTACTGAAACTGAACTTAAAAATTTAGAGATGGGTAAATACTTTCATCAACTTTTACTTGAGGAGTCGAAAGCTAAAAACTTTCCAATGGTTGATGTAAAGACAAGAAGTAATAATGAGTACAAGCAATACTTAGAAGATAACAATTTGGAGTATGCACTAAGAACATCAGAGGCTCAAGATATTAAAGACCTAGCTGATTGGGTGTTAAACCCAAAGTCAGAGTATGGTTCAGATAGAGTCAGAGATTTACTTAATAACCCTATGGCACTCAAAGAGCAACCATCCATCATGGAGCTACATGGTCATTGGTGGAAGGGTAAAGCCGACCTAATTACAATAGATAATGATGGTCAGTATGTTATAATAGATTTAAAAACAACAGGAAGCAACCCTTCTGATATAAATATATATAGGATGCGTGATTTCGGATACGATTCCCAATGTTACTTATATAAGGAGTTGTTTGGTATGGATTTCAAATTTATTTTCTTCGGTAAAAAGCAGAAGATAAATGAAAGTGGAGAAATTTATTATGACATTGAAGAAATAACTCCATCAGAAGACACTATTGAAAGTGGTAAGATGGCAGTTATGAATGCACTAGCAAACTACAATAAGTTTTTTGGGGAAGGTGCAACACACGATGTGCGAAAGTCGTACACGCAAAGAGTAATTTAAATATATATATATATGAGTTATAAGCACAAAGAAGGAATGGGTTCATTGTTTCCAAACAAATATAAGGAGAAGGATAATCAACCTGACCACAAAGGAACGATGACCGATTTAAATGGAGTCGAATGGGAAATAGCAGGGTGGAATGGAACTACCCAAGCAGGTGACCCAAAGATTTCTATCAAGCAAAGCAAACCTTATGTCAAACCAGAAGATAAGGAAAGCAAAGATGGGGATGAAATGCCCTTTTAATTAAATTTAGTTTATATCTGAGGGAGGATAGGTTTAGCATTTCATATTAATTGGTTTTGTCCTCCCTCTTTTTTTAACAAACAAACAAATTGAAAACAGAAGTAACGATATTTAAAAACATACTAGAGACAGACACACCATTCCACAGAGATGTGATGTTTATTTTAAACAGGATAAAAGATGGAAAGAATAGTGAGTTAGTTAAAAGAATAAGAAGCGAGAAGAATAAATCAGAAAGAAACGAGCTAAAGAAAAAGCTACCTTCTATTTGTTTCTCTGGTATCTTTAACAAGAGGTCTGACTCAGCACTGGTAGAGCATAGTGGTCTTATCTGTTTGGATTTCGATGGCTACGAAAAGAAAAAAGATTTAACAGAAGATAGGCTCAAGTTTCAAAAGAATAAGTTTGTCTTTGCAGTATTTGTTTCGCCTTCAGGAAATGGACTAAAGGTTTTAGTAAAGATACCAAAGGACTCAGAGAACCACACTAAGTATTTTAATTCACTTAATAAACATTTTGCATCACCATACTTTGATACTACATCTAAGAATGTATCAAGAGTATGCTATGAAAGTTTTGACAAACAACTTTATGTCAACGAGAATAGTAAGATATGGATAAACTTTGAGGAGGATGAGTACGAAGAGAAACATTTATCACAGGGTCAACCATTAATAAAAATAACAGATGAGAGTAAGATTGTAGAAATACTTCTGAAGTGGTGGCAAACTAATTACCCAATGGTTGAGGGGCAGAGAAACCATAATGTTTATGTGATAGCACAGGCGATGAATGAGTTTGGTATAAACAAATCAACTGCATCTATTATATGTAACAACTATGCTACTAAAGATTTTAATTCATCGGAGATAGAAACCACTATCAACTCAGCGTATAGCAAGACTTATAAGTTTAACACTAAGTATTATGAAGACAAAGAAATAATAGATGATGTAAAGCAGAGATTAAAAAGAGGTGAGCCAAAGAAAGATGTAAAGAAGGATTTACAAAGAACAGATATACCAGAGCACACGATTGATGCAGTAATAAAAAAAGCTGAGGAGGGAAAGGATGAAGAGTTCTGGACAAAGAATGAGAAGGGAGTGATAAAGATAGTCCCTTTGTACTTTAAAAAATTCTTAGAGGATAGTGGGTTTTATAAGTATGCTCCAGAGGGAAGCAAGAGTTTTGTATTTGTAAGGGTAACTAATAATTTAATAGACCATTCAACAGAGAAAGAGATAAAAGATTTCGTGTTAGACCACCTGTATCAAATTGAAGATGTGTCAATTTATAATTACTTTGCAGAGCAAACTAGGTACTTTAAGGAGGAATTTCTTACATTAATTAATACTATTGATGTATATTTTATAGAAGATACAAAGGAAACATCATACTTATATTTTAAAAATTGTGCAGTTCAAATCACAAAAAATAAAGTTTCAACCATAGATTATGTAGACCTCGATGGGTATGTTTGGAAAGACCAAGTCATAGATAGAGCCTTTCGTGATTGCCTTCAGACTGATTGTGATTACAAAACATTTATATCAAATGTATGTGCAGGTGATGAAAAGAGAACTATATCTATGGAGTCAACCATTGGCTTTCTAATGCACGGACACAAGAACTTATCGTACTGCCCTGCAGTAATATTAAATGATGAGGTTATATCAGACAACCCAGAAGGTGGGACAGGTAAAGGTATATTTATGAATGCTCTGAGTCACATGAAAAAGCTTGTCACCATTGATGGTAAGGCATTTGCTTTTGAGAAATCATTTGCCTATCAGTTGGTGTCAGTAGACACACAAATACTATGCTTTGATGATGTAAAAAAATACTTTGACTTTGAAAGATTGTTTAGTGTGGTAACTGAAGGACTAACGCTAGAAAAGAAAAACAAAGATGCAATTAAGATACCATTTAGTAAGAGTCCAAAGATTGCAATTACGACAAATTATGCCATAAAAGGAAATGGTAATTCTTTTCAGAGAAGGAAGTGGGAACTAGAGTTGTATCAGCACTATAGTAAATCTTATACACCACAAGATGAGTTTGGTAAATTATTCTTCGGAGACTGGGATGATGATGAGTGGTGTGTGTTTGATAACTATATGATTGAATGTCTTCAGTTGTATCTTAAAGAAGGCTTAATTGAAAGTGAGTTTGTTAATCTAAAGATAAGACAATTATCAGCAGAGACATCGCATGATTTCATAGAGTGGTGTGGACTGCTTGAAGGTCAGCAGGAGAATGAGAAGTTAGCAGTAGGTATTCAGATAAA
>CEPY01024537.1_pt1 | contig 10467 bp, 3 predicted proteins | sample 530421 | NCBI WGS metagenome assembly CEPY01 (sample SAMEA2620065, study PRJEB7988) | marine metagenome | biome: marine biome (ENVO:00000447); feature: surface water layer (ENVO:00002042); material: "saline water (ENVO:00002010), including plankton (ENVO:xxxxxxxx)" | depth 5 m
AACTAATACCTGAATAGATTCTGTAGAATTTGAATCAAAATCCAAACTTACAGAAGGATTAATCTTTCTTACACTAAGAACTTTTGTTGAAACTGTTAAGTTGGAAACTGTAGCTTCATCTGATAATACTACCACTGGATCTTGAGGATTAGTCAAGTAATACATTGTTGTACCAGGTATGATGTATTTTCTCATCCTGTCAAATTTTGATCTTAAAGTAGCATTAGCAGCATAATCAGATGCTTTAATCTCAATCGAGAAATATCTAGAGTTAGTAAAGTCTGCTTGATTCAATTCGTAATGATCTGAAGCGGAAGGATCATTTTGAATCATATCACCACTCTTAATAACTGGATATGCTATAGCACCAAAATTTGATACACTACCACCAGATTGTTTCATCATTAAATCAATTCCACCATCAACACCAGATGTTGATAATGTATTTCCGTTATGAGCATTCAAAGTTGCTGCGGAAGAGGTGTTTGCTGTGTTAGATTCTTTCTTGATAGCACCCTTCGTAAAGTATGCGTTTCTTACGACTCTTCTAGCGTTTTGGGTATCTCTATCGTCACTAAAGACACTATCTGGAATTTCATTCTTCGTAATAGATTCATTAATACCTAACAAGTGAACATTTGAAAGGTTAAAAGAACCATCAGCAGTTAGTCCACCACTAATTTGACTGTAAATTGCATCATTACCAACACCATATTGTTTAGTGAAACCTAATGTACGATAGAGATATACACTATCTCCTCTCTTTACAGTATCTTCTAGGTATCCACCCATTCTGCCTTGAGATGTTCTAGTCTGTTCCTTACCAGCAAAGATACTAGATTTTGTAACACCAGTACCATTAATTTTAACGGAACATGGGAATACAGAACCATCCATCTTATAGTAACCAGGTTTCATTAATAGTTCTAATTCATCTTTAGAACCAAAACCAGATTGTTCTGCCCACTGTTTGCACTGACTGAATTCGAATAGTGGTGAGAATCTCTTAACTTCATTTCTCTCTTGGATATTAACACCAAGAGCTTTTGAACTATATGGGTTTGGAAGGTTTCTATCAAAATAATCCTGATCCAAACTAATAGCAATAGGAAGTTTCTTTTCTGGAACTCTATAAAGAATAGCATCTTCAATATTAACTTCCTCAACAACTCCCTTAGTAGGATCAAGAGGTGGAATGAATGGAGATTCTGATGTCCATCTGTCGGAGTCAAATACCAAACTATCACAACCAGTAAAGAATACGTTTTTGGAATCTACACCTGGATAGTTATTGTTGTAGTTAGCTGTAAATGTATGCGCTAAACCGGCATTGTTCGATGCTGCACCATAGTTGTCAAATAATCTAAATTCTGCATAATCATTGGCGGAATTACCATCATCACTATAAACAAATTGTATTTTCCTATACTTATAAGATGAAATATAATATGTACCACCCTTCTGATATTCTCTTAGTGAGATAGAACCTCTATCTGGCCATGCATCATATTCTGCTTGAGTAGTGATCGCAAGTCGAATAGTAGCATATGTACTTCTGTTATCTGGATCAATTGTGGAAGAACTTCCACTACCACCAGTTGCTGCATTGAAGTCAGCATGTAATTTTGATTTCAAGAACTTAACATCACTTTCCGATGCATCGATACCAGCCGCACCAGAAGCTGTAAGTGGTGGATAGTTTTTAATCAGTGTATTGTGAGTTCCACCAATGTAACTCTTGAGGTAATCAATAATTCCAACGCCGTTTTGTACTTTTGAAAGAACGACTTCATTTGTAGTATAATCAACAGACTCATAAGAAAGTGGAATTGTTACCTTCGGATTTAGATAAAACTTATCATCATTGGTATCTTTGTAATAATCTTCAATACCAATACCAGTTAATGACATAGAGACATCAACTTTACCAAATGATGCAATACCAGCGGTTTCAACAACTTTTAATTTAATTAGATCCGTGTTGGATGTTGATGCATTAACACCATTAACAGTTGTAGCATCATAAGTCAGTGCAGTTGCTGAGGGAATTGATTGTAAACCAGTTCCAGGTGATGTAGATACATAACCCTGTGTAGCGGATTGTAGATATGGTTGGATGTATACTCTGTTGTTATCTAATGTAACAGCTGCTGCAGAGATTAGTTGTCTCTTAACTCTCCATGCGTCAAGATACTTAGGAGATACATACAACTTATCATTAGTATCGGTGGAGATGAAACCAGTTTTCTCTGGTTTTGCACCCTTAACGAAACCATATGCACTAGTATTACCTTCTGGGAAGAATGCAGCGTTATTAATTTCAGATCTATTAATGAAGAATCTATCAGTAATTAGATTAGTAATATTTGCAGTATCATTAACAGTTAGTTTCTGAATATTGAAGAAGTTAGTTAAATCCTTCAGTGCATTTTGTTGTGCAGTTGCTCTACCACTAGTGGTAATATTAATAACTGCGTTAGAAATTCTATTCTCAATATTTTCAATATCAACAAAGTTCGATTCAGATGATTTACGGACTTTAGGTACGTTTAGAGTAACTGTGCTTGTACCACCTGCTTGAATGACCTGGTTACCGATATAGAAATCACCAGCGGAGTTAGTACCAGAAGATGCAACGAAACCACCAGCGTTTTCATAACCCTGTGCAATAAACTGTTCATATAGTTTGAGAACTCTTGTCTGGAGGTTGGGGAAACCAGTTGAATAGTTACCAGAACCAAGACCAATATATTCCCAAGTATGCGAAGATGCACGTAGAATTGATGGTCTGTAGAGAGGAACTATTGGAGCAAATGTAAGTCCATCTGGATTAGCAAGAGTGCTGTTTTGTAGAACAGGAGCAGTGATGGCGCGAGTTGTTGAGTTAACACCATCTGCACTTAAAGAACAAACAATAATTCTTCTGTCAAGAGCTTCACCCTGAACACCAAAGTTATTAAACTTAGTAACAGCTTCAGCGTTTTCTGGTAGCGTACCAGTAGGAACAGTTTCAGAGAAACCAAATCTACGGGTAGCGGAATATAGATCACTGGAAGTAGAAGTATAACCAAGAGCACTCTGAGAAGATCTACCGTCCCAAGAAGCTACAGGAGCAACGAAAACTCTATCGGTTGATGCACTAGTAGCGGAACCAGTATCTATGACATATCTGAGGTCAAGAGCTTGTACAAGTCTATGTACAGTTTCTGCTGTTACCGACTGCAGTGCAGGGATATCTTTGAATGGGGAATTTGATGCACTAGCATGGAATCTCTTGAAGTTTGGAACGGAAATGTCCTTAATTCTTCTACCATCTTGGATTGCCTCAGTCATAACTCTAGAGTCAGACTGTGGTGGATTCCAGATAGTTCTTGTGTTGTAAGTAGGAGCTTCTTGGTTTACTGATGGATATAAGTAGTTAACATTTGTGATTAACTTGGTATCTTTGTCAAACAAGTTGACGGACTCAATATTCTCGCAAGCAAAAGCTCTATTTGCAGAAATACCAATAGATCTTCTCTCAATTTTACCAACAACGTTAGTATTAGTAACTACACTATCAAATATATCAACAAATTTGTTAACGTCTGCTCTGACAATAGTTAGATAGTAAATACCATCTGAACCAGCATTAGTTGATGTCGCACCATCCCATGCTTGAACTTCCTGGACATCCCAGATCATAAATCTGTAGTCACTATATGGAACGTTATCTTCACCATTATCTGCTCTAGTTCCTTTAATAATAAATCTCTTTTCTGGTGGTTTTGGATTTACACCTGAAGGTAAATTCTTAGGAATTGTGTACTCAACTCTCCAAAGTAAATCTTCTGGTGAAGAATCTCTATCATCAAAATACTTGGTAGTAAGTAGGTTTGATGGGAAACCTTGTCTATATCTTAGAGTATCTTTTGTACCAGAAACAAGTTGTGTAGTAGTAGCACCAGTATTTGAGTCAAATACTGTTTCAAATGTGAAAGTTTGTTCTGAGTCGGAAGCAAAGATGAATCCGTCTAAGAAATTGTTTGTAGCAGTGTCGTTTTGTAGTTTAATGTAGACTGAAGATGAGTTAGGATCCCAAAAATATCCAATTCTTTCGTTATTATTATCTTCATCTGCAAAATTATCTGCAACATTATCGTAAGAGGTATTTAGAGAGATATTGAAAGTAGTACCACCACCTTCTCCAGTTGTTCCAGTGGAAGTTTCTAAAATTAGTTTTAACTTTCTATATGCACTAGGAGTAACGCCATCATCGGCATAAAAATCTCTAAACAAAGCAAATTCGCCTTGAGATCCATAAGTTAAGAATCTTTTGGTTACAGTTTGATATTCTCCATTTACTTTTGGTAGACTATAATCAATGCTAGTTACAACCAATTCTGGAATATCAGCTTCTGAAGTTGCACCAGTTTGTAGATATAGTTTAAATCCACCAGTTCCTTTAAAGTTTGCAAGTTTACCTTTTAACTCATCAGTAAAGTCATCACCAGAGTCAGCAGCAAGTCCTTCCTGACCCCAGGTGTTTACTGCATCAATGCTGTAGAAACTATTATCAACCGATGAATCACTAATACCTCTAGGTGGAATAAGTGCAGTAATTCTTCCTTGAGCAGATGGTTTGAATGATCTGAACTGAGATCCTTTCGCTCTTAGTGATAACTGACCGAAGTTGGAGTTGGAGTTGGTGATAGACATGTCACCACCAGACTCAGCGAGGAATTGATCAGCATAACCAACGGCGAAAACAGAAACTACCTGAATAAATCCACCGTTTGATGCCTTGATATGGAAGTGTCTACAATCAGTTTTATATTGTCCATCTGGATCAGCAAAAATTGGAGGTTTTCCTGCAGTAGATGGATCATCATCATTATAAGTCGTAGTTGCATTTGGAGCTGCTGTTACGTTAGTATCACCCTCCTTATCCTTAGGTTGAACAAATACATTCCTATCTTTCTGTAGCGAAATACCCGTGAACTGGGCAACAACCATCGACTTGAAACTGTTTTCAGCAACTTTACTACCATCGGTATGCATACCGCACATACCAAAGACAGAACGTAGTGAACAGTTAAAGATATAAGGAGAACAGGAGTTTACAGTATCAATAGTATAATTCTTACTTCTATCACCAACGATCTGGAATTCTTCTGTTCTTACGTCAAGTAGGTCAGTTTGAGCAGGAGGAATTCTTCCTTGCCATGCGTCAATTTTTCCATAATATTGGTCCAATTCACCATCAGTGTTTCTTTGGTCAGCATACGTAAATGCGACTACTCTATGGTGAGAATAAGTTGAATTAGATGCTTTTACGTGGGTTGGGATACCATTTGTAAAGGAAGTGCTTTGATAAGGTGTACCAAGAGCATCCTTAAATGTCATCTGCCAGAAATAACAACCACCAGTTACCTTGAAGATAGCAGTTTGTTCATATACACCCTGAACCTTTCTGAGAGGAATTGTGATTGTTCCAGCACCAGAACCGATTGCGGTATATGTTGTATTAATAGCGGTATAGGTATTTGGATTAGCAATAATAGCATCAGCAATTGCACCTAGGACTGCAACAGCATTAACCACATCAGTACAATCTCCAGCACCGTCATATCCGTTACCTGCAGCAAATGATGGCTGAGAAATAGATCCACCACTGATATGATTATAATAAGTTGCATTATCACTTTCACTCTTGACAATGTGTCTCGCAGCATTGACTGCTACTGCAAAAGCAAGTCTAGTAGCAGCAATTTCATCGGTTATGTTAGAATCGTTAGCCTTAACAAATTCTTGTCTATATCCATTTCCATCAACATATGATTCAGCGTTAACAAATGTATTTTCATTACCACCTTCACGTAAATCCTTAATTAAAGCATCAACGAAATAACCAATGTCACGAATACACGCAGCTTCTTGAGAAGAAGTTAAACTATTCCATCCACTTTGAGCTTGGGTGTTACTACCAGCACCTTGACCAACTGTATTATAACCACCATCCATAGCAAGTCTAGCTTGCTCAACAATATATCCACGACTTCTCTCAAGCATTATAGCACCATCAAGTGCTATCTGACGAAGTGCATAACTGTCACTAGTTATGCTACCATCAACCGAGAAAGGTGCAGGAACATATTTTGGTCTAACGACTGTCTTTCTTAAGTCATAACCTACAATAGAGGTTCCTCTTGGTACGATAACACCACCATTTCTTGAGTTAAATCTCCAAATACCACCATCCGCAAGATCGGTGATTTGTCTAGCACCCTGACCATCGTCTGGATCCTCTACAGCAGCAGTGGTCAAAACGTTTGTGTTAAACAGATCAAGTCCAGGTCTGTTATCAACTTCATATTGACCAGGAAGCACCATAATAGTGAATGCTTCAAATTTATCATTATTGAGAGTTGCTGTACCAGTGCCTGCACCAACGCCAGTTGCAATGAACGATACACCTACAGTATTACTAGAAGCACCAATTGCGGTAAAATCTGTTGCTGCGCCACCACCTGTGGATAAAGTTGTAACGGTATAAGTTTTTCCATCTATAAATGATCCAGCTGCCGTTGGTGTGGGATCTGGTTTATAACTTCTTTTAGCAGCTTCAAGAAGTGCTCTCTCAATGGTTTTAAATGGTTTATTTAAATTACCACCGTCATTTGACGTTGCATCAGTAGCATTCTTGTCTGACTGGTTTACATATAAAGTAATATTTGCTGCGTTATCAAAATCTGGGTTAGTACCACCAAGAATAGTACCATTACCAGTTTCGATAGAACCATCTGCCTTAAAAGTTACCCTACGGACACCCGCAGTGGAAATTGACAGTTCATCTTCAGCATTTTGATAGATACCAGTATTTGGATCATTCTCAAAAGCAATTGCTGGGGTTGTAGGGGTATTAGCACTATCAAACTTAATCTGTACGCCTTCTGCTATACCACCTGAAGTAACTCTCGTTAGAGCCATATTTTACTCCGAATATTTGGACTTTACCTGGTTTTATTTATAGAGTTTTTTGCTTAAAAAACCCCTGTATTTATCAGGGTTTTCGGAGTGTATTTTTTACAAAAATACGGAGTAAAAAATAGGACGAGAGGGACTTGAACCCTCACGATCATAATGATCAACAGATTTTAAGTCTGGTGCGTCTACCAATTCCGCCACCGTCCCGAAAAAGGCCTACAATCAATTTTGGCCTGGAATTTTTTTGCCGACTTTTTGGTAAACAAAGCCGGAATTTCACTGAGGTTTTGAACCTTTACCTATGTATTATACCTGATGCTCCGTGCGATGTCAATAGGTATACTCTATCATATCTTCGGTCAAAGATTCGTTAATAAAGTTGCACATCCTTGTAAATTCATTAGCAGTATTGTTCTCTACGTCTACTGTTTCTCCATCATGACCAATCAAAGTGACAACTCTTGTTAACATATTAACCTTTACTGAATGTAAAGTCGATTCAGGTCTTACGTCCATGAGATTTCTCCTGTGTTGATACCAGTATAATATAAAACCAGTCAGATGTCAATTGATGCTGATGATCGGAGCGGTTAGAACGAGTGGCGCCGCACCAGTCTCTGCAAATAGTCCGTCCGCTTGATCCAATAATAGTCCTGTCGTATTTTTATAGGTGAGTCCAGCGATACTATCAAGTTCCGCTCCTAACTTAGTAAAAGCAGTAATACCCATCGTTGCTTCTTGGTCAATAGATAGTTTATTTTCATTCCAGATACCCATACCAACTTGACTGTGGTTTCCACCCCACCATTCGTTCTCAACACCAAGTTGGAAATAATTTGATACACCAATACCAGACTCAAATGCAGTTCCGACTCTGGTTTTGATTGTATTACCTCCAACGACATTTGTATGGTTCAATCCAATAAACTCATTGTAATATAAAGCAGTTATATTATAAGAACCTAGAGCAAAGTGATTCTGTTCAGTTGTCCATGAAGTAGCAATAGGTGTCTGTAATTCATATTGACCAGAACAAGACACACCAATTTTTGATGCAACCAACGCTAATCCATTACTCGCTTCTAATCTAGAGTCATTCTTAAAAAATGTTTTGTGTTCACCAGCATATGTTATTTTACTTTCTCTATTAACTGCAACATTATACATGCCAGCAACTTCTAGATGATAATCCTTACCAACCTTTAAGTGATAATTTCCATCAACCACCATTCTCATGTCACCATGAACAATAAGTTCTTGATCAGTAACAGTTACCTCTGTTTTTCTTTGAGCATTCGTAACTCTTACATCTCCATTGTCATAGATATGAATACCAGATTTACTAGGACCATGTTCAATTACTAATCTAGAGTTGTATGGAGTGTCGTCCATAGCAACCATAGTTCCTGTTTCGGAGAACGTTCCAATAATCTTAGAATATTCTGGGTTCCACCTACCACCAATTCCAGAGAAGGTGGCACCTACAGCTGTTCCACTAGGTCCACATGTCAATATGTTTGCTACTGGACAGGTAGAAAATGTGATTCCAAATGGATCTCTCGTATCTCTATTACAACCAATACCTAATAGTCCGAATGCAAAGTCTAAGATACTGGTTATGTTTAGTTGACTTAGGTCAGTGATACTTGCCAAGTCTCCAATAGACGAGAAAGTTTCTATGATTTCATTTACAGTATCGAAGATAGTATTTGCTACATCAACTAAACTAAAAATAGATTCAAAAATTGCATCAAAGATACACTCTACAGCATCAACAACTTCAAGGATGTCATCTATAATTCCTCTTATGTAATCCTCAATACCAGCAAGAATAGCATCTACAAGAGAGGTGTCAATAATACATGCAATCTCTCTCATGATGAACATGATTGCATCGGTAAGTGTTTTACCGAACATTGGGAAAGGTGCTACTGCACTTAAACCTATAAGATTAAGTACCTTCGTAACTTCCTTCATCATAAAGGATTTGATTTGATTAACCACCCACCAAATCGCATTACGAATTTGATCTATTCCAGAATCAACTATTGATTTTATGTCAACTAGATTACTGGTAAATTGACCAAACAAATCACCTTCCTCTGGTGTCTCTCCTCCGATGTACTCACTCTTCATTAAGAGTTGAACTTTAGTATTAGCTTCAAAGGAAGATGGAGTTGAATCTCCATGTCCTCTTTTCAATAGAGTAAATTTTGTCTCTTCCTTATTATTATAACCAATTAATTCATCACCTATTTTTAATATTCCTTTAGGTGGAAATTTTGATGTAGATTCTACAGAAATAGTTTGTTCTTCTGAATCAACTTCATCTGTCAGTTCTGTTTCAGCATCTTTCTTAATTCTATATGCTTGTTTTACACCATTAACCATTGTTTCTATGATGTATTTAATAGATGCTTCTGTTGTTTTATCACCACCACTTTTTCCATCTGCTACTGGATTATCTTTTATTTGACCAGATGGATTGGATGTAGAGTATGGTGCAACTTGAGCTGCAACAGATTCAGATGCTTTTTCCTTTGCTAATGATTCTGCTGGTTGTCCAGAGTCTGTTGCAGTAGCTCCCGTGACAGCATTATCATATCCTCGGGGATAATCAAGTGCTTTCTGACTGTTCTTATCTATTACTGGAGTTATCTTACTGAGTAAAGTTCCAATAACAACAGGTTGTTGACAGTCAGGATAGTCTAAGAAGAAACCAACAACAAAACTACCAGGTTTTAATTGACCAGAACCAGATCCAACACCATTTGCTCCAGCAGAATCTGTTGGAGCAACAACCATAGCCCAGGGTAAATTGGATGGTTTTTCCCCTGGTTTATGATAACCTAATATGTTTACTTTTACTCTACCTAATCGGGCGTCACGGTCATCAGCATTTTTTACTGTGCCCAACCACCAAGTAAAATCATCGTTACCGATAAAACTGGTTGTAGGTAGTGTTGGATTTATTGTTGACATCAGTCCTCGTAGATTCTACATTCGTCTGCTTCTGGATTCTCATCACAATACATTTCAAATGCTGTTGGATCATGATGATCTTCTGGGTGTTCCTTATGATATCTTTCCAAATGTTCTAGTTCGTCTGCTGTATGACGACGCATTTGTGGTGAAAGAGTTGGGTCTTGAAGAAGTTCTTTGTCCTTCTCGATGTGATCCTCGATTGATTTTTCCATTTTAGTTAGTACCGTCTAGATTTACTTGAGCACCAGTTTGATCTATATCTGGTAGTGATTTTCCTCCGTAGGAGTCTCGCGATAATGTAATGTATGTTCTTAGTTCACTCCTATTTAGAATGGTATGTTTAACAGCACTTACCATATATCTACCACTAATTCTCTTGTCCTGTTCAACCCCACCGTTCTCAGATTTTTTAGGAGATGGAATTGATACGTTGATAATGTTACCAGCTCTATTACTTAGATCACCAGGCACTTCTATATCTAATTGCGAATATTCTAAGAAGTAATATCTATAAAA
>CEPY01008352.1_pt1 | contig 10346 bp, 8 predicted proteins | sample 530421 | NCBI WGS metagenome assembly CEPY01 (sample SAMEA2620065, study PRJEB7988) | marine metagenome | biome: marine biome (ENVO:00000447); feature: surface water layer (ENVO:00002042); material: "saline water (ENVO:00002010), including plankton (ENVO:xxxxxxxx)" | depth 5 m
CCGGCTCAGTTGAATTTGAGACCGGCAGCGGCAGTCTTGCCCAAGTTATAGGCACCCGCAGCTGGAGCCTGTCAATCACCAAAGAGACCCTGGACACCACCGTCCACGGCAACACTTTTCGCCAATTCACTGGCAGCTTGATCAGTGGCTCTGGCACTGTCGAGCTGGTTTATGACCCTGACGCCACTGGCCAGGCTGGCCTGATTGAGGATGTCATTAAAACTGGCGATACTGGTGACGCCTCGTTCGAGTTGTTCACCACTGGCAACACAAACGGCACGGATTCGGTTTCATTTGGTGGCATCATCACCGATATGGAGATCACTTCCACCGTTGGCGAATTGGTTGTCGCGACCTGCAATTTCATCACCACCAGCACCATCACTTCTAACCTTGAGTGATAAGGCTATAGTTTGAACGTATTGTTCAAGCTTTAAATGCCTGCTTCGACGCGATTTGTGGATGAGCTGGTTGAGGCATTTGACCTTAACCAGCGCCGCAAATTTGAAATGAAGTTGCCGTCTGGCAAAACTTGCGACCTCTATTTCAAACCGATTACGCGGGCCGATCGTAAAAAAGCCCAGCAGCTTGCAGGCAGTGAGGAGGCTCTAGACCTCAGCACACAGATGCTGTGCCAAATGGCAGAGCTGGAGGACGGCACCAAGGCTTTCGCGGCTGCTGACGTGGCCAAGCTCCAACGTAGGCTGCCTGAATCTGTGTTGAATGAAATTGAACTGTTCTTGTTTGGGCTTGGTGAGAACACCAGCCTGGAAGACGCAAAAAACGACTGAAGCAGGACAGCTGGACTTACTTTGAGTTTTTTCTGGCCTGCGAACTAGGGATGACAATCAGCAGGCTTCGCACCGAATTGACCGATGCGGAGCTTGTTCACTTTGCCGCGTACTTTGAGTTGAAGGCCGAGAAAGAACAACAGGCAGCGGATCGCGCAAAACTGCGGCGGCGGTAAACTGGGACGAGTTGGCTGGCTGATGTGGCTACTACTGTCCTTACAGCCAAGTTTGATTTTTCTCAGCCAAAGTCTGCGGCGAAGCAGACAGCGGCTCAGATGGAGCAGCTGAAAAATAAAGCCAAAGGCGCACAGGGACAGCTTGATAACGCCAGCAAATCTGCAAAAGGTGCAGGCGTTGCCTCTGCATTTTTGGGCAAGGCATCAGCAGGCGCTGTCCCAGGTGTTGCAGCTCTGGGCACTGCTCTGAAAGCAGCCTTGGGGCCTATTGCTCTGCTGACATCAGCGGCGGGCGTTCTCACCTCTGCCTTCTCCACCTTGGCCCAGCAGGACTTTGCTGAGGCGAAGGTGCGCACGCTTGGCGTCAATAGTGAGGAACTAAAAGGGCGTTTGAGTGCTGTAAGCCGTGAGTTGGCGGGTCAGGCCAGCGTTGTCGAGCTGACTGCGGCTGCGTATGACGTGGCTTCTGCTGGCTTTAATGATGCGGCCTCTGCCTCCCAGGTGCTGAAGGCTTCGAGCCTGGCAGCCACTGGTGGATTCTCTGACCTGAACACCGTGGCAGATGCCACTACGTCAGTTCTGAACGCTTACGGCTTGGGGGCAGAAGAAGCCACACGCATCACCGACCAGTTCATTCAGACGCAAAACGACGGCAAAATTGTCATCGGCCAATATGCGGCCAACATTGCCAAAGTCGCGCCGGTTGCATCAGCCCTGGGTATTGGCCTGGATGAAGTGAACGCCGCAGTGGCTCAGATCACTGGCACAGGTACTGGGGCAGAGGTCACATTTACGGCACTCAAGACAGCATTTGCCCAGCTGGCGTCTGGTGGTGTCGGAGAAAAACTAAAAGAGTTTGGAGTCACCATCGACGCCAACACCATTGCGGCCGACGGCTTTGTCGGAACCTTGAAAAAAATTAGAGACTCTGGAGCGGATACTGGCGCGATTCTTAAGGCGTTCGGCACAGAAGCAGGTCCGGTCTTGCAACCCCTGCTGAATGACTTCGATAAGCTCAACAAGCTGGTAGAGAACCAGCGCAACGCTCAAGGCGCAGCAGCAAAAGCAGCGTTTGAAGCAGGCGACACCATCAACGGTGCTTTGAAACGTTTGCAGACATCATTTACAAATCTGTTCGCCGATGGTTCAGAACTTGGCTTGCTGTTAAAAGGCACATTCCAAGTGGCTGCTGTCACTGTCGAAGTGTTTACGGCTGCAGTGAAATTACTTTTGGCCCCGATTCGGGGAGGTGCGCAAGGAATCGCACGCTTCTTTGAGGCAATGTCTCCATTTGGTGAAAATATAAACCTGGCTTATGAGCTTGAGAAAGGGTTCCAGTCGGTGATGGGCGGCATCGATTTTGCGACTAAAGCCATCACTGGGTTTTTCAGTGTTTTAAGTGAGGGCCTTTATACCGGCATCGGTAACGTCCTGAATTTTGTAAACTCGATTCGGGAAGGTATCGCAGGAATTTTCAGTGGATTAGGCCAGGTTATTAAAGACACGCTGACGGCAGCTTATGACAATCTGCCCGAACCAATTCAATTCATCATTAAACAGGCTGGAGCAGGTTTCCAATCTGTCGGAAATTTCCTAGGCGGGATGGTTTCTGGTGTCACTGAAAAACTTACAGGTGTTGCCACAGAGGTGACGACCGCAGTCGGAGGCACCGTTCAAGAGTTGGCCAAGATCGGTGGCGCTGTGCAGGGTGGCGGAACCCAGCCGGTGACGGCGCAAAACGCTATTCAGCCGACAAATAACCTTCTTGGAGGTGGGGTCAGTGGTGGAACTAAACCAACGAAAGACGAAGAAGCTGAACGACTAGCTCGAATTGCAAAGGCCCACGCAGACGACATTCGAGCCTTAGAGCAAAAAACTCTGCTTGCATCAGCTCTAAACAAAGAAGAAAAGCAAAAATTTCAAAGGCAGATTGAAATCGCTGAAATCCTCAGAAATGAAGTTGGCCTCAATGAGCAGCAACTAAAGGCCAAGCTAGACGCAACCACTGCCCTTCATGAGCAACAGGACGCTACACAAGCGCTTATCGAGGCAAACAAAGAACGGTTAGAGCAGGAAAAAGAAGTTGCCGAAAAAGGGAAAGCCATTGCCGATCTATACACAGGCATTGGGGACTCAATCAAATCAGGCGTCACCGACGCAATCAAAGGCGCTATTGATGGCACCAAGTCCCTGGGTGAGGCGGCCAGCAGCATCCTCAGCAACATTGGCGATCAGCTGATTTCTTTTGGCATTAACAGCATATTTGGCGGCTTGGGCGGTGGCGGTGGAATCCTTGGCAGCCTGTTTGGCGGCGGTAGGGCCAACGGAGGCACTGTTCAGGGTGGTAGGTCTTATGTGGTGGGTGAGCGTGGCCCTGAGCTGTTTACACCCGGCCGAACCGGTAGCGTTGCCCCCAACAGCGCCATGGGCGGCAACATCAGCGTGAACGTCAACGTGGACGCTTCCGGCTCTGCTGTTCAGGGCGACGGTAACGAAGGCGCTCAGCTGGGCAAGGCCATTGGGGCTGCAGTACAACAGGAGCTGATGAAACAAAAACGGCCTGGTGGCCTTCTCGCTGGCGTCTGATGGCTTCTTTCCCTTCGTCTGACACGATCAAGCCCACCTACGGTTTGGTCAAAACAAGCAAGCCGAACACCCGCAGGGTTGTCTTCGGGGATGGCTACGAAGCCCGCATTATTTTTGGCCTGAATCAAAACCCCAAGGCTTACCAGCTGACCTTTGAGGTATCCGAAACCGACGCGGACACCATCGAAGATTTTCTTGATGCACGCGCCGACGATTCAGCCTCCTTTGATTTCACCCCGCCAGGTGAGGCATCTAGCTCAAAGTTTGTTTGTGAAAGCTGGAGTAAATCAATTCCCTACCTGAACCGGGCCACAATTCAGGCAACTTTTCGCCAGGTATTTGAACCCTGATGGCTTACACCGCATGGGCCGCCAGCACAGCATTTTCGATCGGCGATGTCCGACGAGCCACCACGTTGCAGGTCTCTGGCCTTGTTTTCAAATGCACGACCGCTGGCACCTCAGGCAGCTCAGAGCCCCCCTGGGCAACAATTATTGGCGATACGGTCAATGACAATACTGTCGTTTGGACTGCGATCAGCAGTGTCTACGAGGAGCTAAGTGTTTTGGCACCTAGCGCAATCATTGAAATGTTTGAGCTGCATTTAGACGCTACCTTGCATGGCAGCTCGGATGTTTTCCGTTGGCACTCAGGTGTCAATGATCAGGTGACCGGAAACCTCGTCTGGAATGGCAACACATACACCAGGATTCCGATCCAGGCGGACGGGTTTGAATTTAGGAACACCGGCACGCTCCCCCGGCCCACTTTGACCGTTGCAAATACTGATAGCTCTGTCACGGCTTTGTTAATTTTGGTCAATGCCATAACCATCGGCAACGATTTAGCAGGGGCCGAGTTGCGCAGGATTAGGACGTTGAAAAAGTTCCTTGATGCTGCCAACTTCGCTGCAGGCAACGCCGACGCAGACCCTTATGCGTCAATGCCAGAGGAGAGATATTACATAGACAGGAAAACTTCAGAGAGTCGAGAGGCAGTAGTTTTTGAGCTGGCATCTAAGTTCGATTTGGCCGGGCAGAAAATCCCAAAACGTCAGTGCATTGCCAACGTCTGTCAGTGGGAGTACCGCAGCAGTGAGTGCAGCTACACCGGCAGCAACTTCTTCGACATCAACGACAACGCTGCAGCCACACTGGCGCAGGACGCTTGCGGGAAGCGGTTGAGTTCTTGCAAGCTCAGGTTCGGCGAGAACGGTGAGCTGCCTTTTGGATCATTCCCTGGGGTTGGTTTGACGCAATGACCCTCCCTGTAAAGATCAGGAAACAGGCCTTGGCTCATGCGGTTGAGGAGTATCCAAACGAATCTTGTGGCCTGATCATTGTCGTCAAAGGCAGAAGGCGTTACTGGCCCTGTAACAACCAAGCGGAAACGCCTGACGAGCATTTCATCATCGATCCCCTGGACTATGCCGCCGCAGAGGACAAGGGCGAGGTGATCGCAGTGGTTCATTCGCATCCGAAATCAAACCCAGCCCCTTCGCAGGCTGACCGCGTGGCCTGTGAAAAATCAGGGCTGCCCTGGCACATCGTCAACCCTTTGACAGAGCAGTGGGGCTACTGCGAGCCAGAGGGGTTTGAGCTGCCCTATGTAGGCCGTGAGTTTTCTTTTGGCGTTGTTGATTGTTGGACTTTGGTCCGTGACTTCTACCAGCGCGAATACGGAATCGCGCTGCATGACTACGACCGCAGGTATGGTTTTTGGTTGCGCGGCGACAACATGTATGTTGACAACCTGCCAAATGAAGGCTTTCGCCCTATCCCAGTTGAGCAGGTGCAGCCCGGTGATCTAATCCTGATGCAGCTGGCTTCGCCGTTGCCAAATCACGCGGCGATCTATTTAGGCGATCAGTTGATTTTGCACCACATCCAGTGCCGCTTGTCTTCCCGTGATGTCTATGGCAGGGGATACTATGCGAACAACACGGTTAGCGGCTACAGGCATGAAGACCGTTAAGGTTTACGGCAAGCTGCGCGAGCTGCTAGGGCAGTGCCGCTTTGAGCTGAACGTCAGCACACCGGCCCAGGCGTTTAAGGCGTTGCTGGTCAACTTTCCGCAGCTGGAGCGTTTCATCCTGGATTCCGAAAAAGACGGCATCAGCTACCGGATGATGGTTGGCCGTCAGCACATTGGTGAGGAAAATTTTGGGGATCTCTCGTTGCCGTTTGGTGAGCGCGAGGTGTTCAGCATTGCACCGGCTATTGCAGGCGCTGGCGGTAACTTTGGCCGCATCTTGCTAGGCGCTGGCTTAATCGGCGCATCGTTCCTGTTCCCTGGTGCCGGTTTGTTTGGCACTCAAGCATTAGGTGCTACAGGTGCGGCTGGTCTTGCAGGTACAGGCATTGCAACCACAATCGGTGTTGGCTTAAGCGCCGTCGGTGCTGGCTTGGTGTTGGGCGGTGTGGCTGAAATGATCTCACCAACCCCAGAGCCACAGCAAAGAAAAGAGGCGGAGCAGCTGGAGTCCTTCACGTTTAGCGGAATTGTGAACATATCCAGGCAGGGAATCCCTGTTCCTGTTGTCCTTGGCCGCGCCTACGCTGGCAGCGTGGTCATCTCTAGCGGTCTGGACGTGGTGTGATGAAAGTAATTCGCGGAGCTTTCGGTGGTGGTGGTGGTAGCTCTAAGCCGCGTGTCCCTGAAGAAGAAAATGATTCGCTCTCGTCGGTTCAGTTTGCCACTGTGCTAGATGCAATCAGTGAAGGAGAGATTGAGGGCATTGAAGGCGGTGCCAAGGGTGTCTATTTAGACGGAACGCCCCTTCAAGATGGTGCAGGAAAGAATAACTTCACCGGCTACACGCTCACTACTAGGGACGGCACTCAGGCGCAGTCATACATTTCAGACCGTGCAGGGGTAGAGAGCGAAAAAAATGTAGGCCTTGCGGTTGTTAAGGCGACTCCAATTACAAGGCAAATAACAGACACTGAAGTTGATCGTGTTCGGGTAACACTGCAAATCCCTGCCCTTCAAAACGTAGAAGATGACGGCGATATTAGAGGAACAAGCGTTCAAATAAAAATTCACCGGCAACACAATAGCGGTGGTTTTGAGCTTGTTGTAAACGATACAATTAACGGCAAAACGAGTAGTTCTTACCAGAAAGATTACATGATTCCACTTATAGCAGGAAGAGGGTTCCCGGTTGATATTAAGGTTGAGCGAGTAACAGATGATTCAACATCACAGCGTTTAGCAAATGCAACTAACTGGTCAAGCTATACAGAAATTATTGACGAGAAGCTGCGCTATCCAAACACTGCTTTGTCTTTTCTAAAATTAGATTCAAGGCAGTTCTCAAACATCCCCAGTCGCAAGTATTTAGTGCGCGGGATTAAGGTAAAAGTGCCTCATAATGCAACGGTAGACACGACAACACATATAGGACGAATTACATATGCCGGGCTTTTTAATGGCACTTTAGGCGCGGCTACTTTTACCAACGATCCGGCCTGGCTGCTGTTTGCATTGTTGACAGACACGCGCTGGGGGGCTGGCATCCCTGAGTCAAACTTAGACGTGTTTGATTTTTACAATGTTAGTGTCTACTGTAATCAGCTAGTGCCTGATGGCAAAGGCGGACAGGAGCCAAGGTTCTCCTGCAACATGGTCCTAAACACCCGGAAGGAAGTTTATTCAGCAATTCAAGAGCTGACCAGCCTTTTCCGTGGGATCGCTTACTACGGAGCGGGAACATTAGTTCTGAATCAGGACAAGCCCACAGACTCCCGCTATCAACTTGGGCCTAGCAATGTTATTGGTGGTGATTTTGTTTACGCGGGCTCTGCCCTAAAAACTCGGCACACCTGCGCGACTGTCGCTTACCAAAGTTATGAGCAGCTGGGTGAAGTTCTTTTTGAATACGTCGAACTCGCAGATCAGGTCGCAAAATACGGCGTTGTTAACAAAGAAGTGCGGGCCATTGGCTGTTATTCCCAGGGCCAGGCCCACAGGCTGGGCAAGTGGCTTCTTTTGACAGAAGCTAAATTGACTCAAACAGTCAGCTTCGGGGTTTCTGCAGAGAGTGGCTTAGTTCTTCGGCCGGGGATTGTCGTTGATATTGCAGATCCCGTTAAAGCTGGCACTCGTCGTAGTGGCCGAATCAGCTCTGCAACGCTGAACAGCATCACTGTTGATAGCAGCGCAGATCTAAGCGTTAGTTTGACTAGCTCGCCAACTATCACGGCAATGATGCCTGACGGTCTGGTTGAAACGCGCACGATCAGCTCAATTAGCGATCGGGTAATTACTGTTGGCGCTAATTTTTCGCAAGTACCGAAAAGTCAGTCAGTTTATTTAATACAAACATCAGATATTCAATCAAACCAATTTAGGATTCTTAGCGTTGCCGAATCTGATGATTCGACGTTTGCTGTTACCGCTATTGAATACAACGAGACTATTTATGACGCTGTAGAGCAGGATTTAGATTTCACTCAACGGGACATCACAAACCTGACGGACGCCCCTGGAGCCCCAACCAACATCTCTGGCAGTGAGTTCCTTTATCAGCGCGGTCAAAGCGTTCTTGCTGGATTCAGCTTGGCTTGGACGGCTCCCTCAAGGGGCGTTAATTTCTACATCGTTAAATACCGGATTGACAGCGATAACTTCGAGCAAATCGAAACTGCAGCGCCTGAGGTTACCTTGCGTTCACTGAGGGCAGGAACCCTTGACGTCAAGGTCCAAGCTTTTAATTTTCTCGGGAAAGGCGGTGCTATTGCCAACGCACAGTTCACGCTTGAGGGTAAGACTGCACCTCCAGGCAATGTGCAAAACCTGTCGATTGAGCCCATCTCTGCAAACAGTGCCCGACTTAAATGGGATCAAACCGTCGATCTGGATGTAAAAGTCGGCGGCAAAGTCCATGTGCGCCATAGCAGCCTGACCAATGGCACAGGAACGTTTTCAAACAGCGTTGACCTAATTAACGCCATTGCCGGTGCTTCAACTGATGTTGTCGTTCCTTTGCTAGAGGGTGAATACATCCTGAAGTTTGCTGATGATGGTGGCCGCCTAAGCACGTCAGAAACGAGCGTGCTTGTCGATGTCCCCGATTCGGTGGGCCAGCTTTTAGCTCTTACACATAGAGAAGACCAAGAGTCTCCGCCGTTCCCCGGCACAAAAACAAACTGTTTTTTCTTAAGCACCGAAACTGCTCTGACATTAGAAGGAGACGGTTTAATTGATGACGTTGTTGATTTTGATGCACTACCGACGATTGATTTTCTGGGCAACGTCAAGTCGAGTGGCACCTACCTATTTCAAGACACTTTGGATCTGGGGATCGCCTTTTCTTCGATCGAGATGCGCCGTCACATGGTCACGCGGGGTTTCTTCCCGTCTGACTTTATCGACGGCAGAACCGCATTAATCGACACTTGGGAGGACATAGACGGTGGTGTCATCCAGAATATCAATGCGGAGTTATACGCCCGATCTACAAATGACGACCCTAGCGGCAGCCCTACATACGGGGACTGGATTCCCTTCAACAACGGAAGCTTCAAGGGCAGAGCCTTTCAGTTCAAAGCCGAACTGACCAGCAACAAGATCGACGAAAACATCCTGATCGATCAGGTGGGTTACCAAGTCTTGGTAAACCCGCGAGTTGATCAGATCCACACGGCCATTGCCTCTGGTACTAGCACCAAGTCGGTGACCTTCCAAAAACCATTCTTTGTTGGCACGGCAACCGCTGGAGGAGCTAACGCCTATCTGCCCAGCGTTGGCGTCGTGGTTCAGAACCTGGGCAACGGCGAGCGGGTCAACATCAGCAACGTCAGCGCCACAGGCTTTGACTTAGACATCCTGGACGCAGGCGGCAGCAATGTGAATCGCAACTTCACATACGCAGCCAATGGATATGGACGCGGCGTATAGACTGAACCTATTGCTGCGCCTTAGGTGTGAGCCCTAGAACTGATTATGTCCTCGATAACCAGTCGGGACAAAATTTCCGGACAGAGCTAAATCAAGTCCTTCAGTCGATCCTGACCCTGAATGAGGGCAGCGGCACGCCGTCAACGACGGCCAAGTTCATGCTGTTTGTGGACACCTCAGATGGGAATCTGAAGGCCCGCAATGCTTCCAACGATGGGAACGTCACCATCGGCCCCATCGGGACCACAAACTTGGGCCTGGCAACGCTTGCTAGCCCGACGTTCACGGGCGATGTTGTCATCAACAGCACGTCGGCGCTGCAGCTGCCGTCTGGTACAACGGCGCAAAGACCAGGCAGCCCAACCGCAGGAGACCTTCGGTTCAACAGCGATAACAATGCTGCCGAGATCTACGACGGCTCTAGCTTTGTGGCTGTGGGCGGAGGGGCAAGTGGCTCAGGTGGTGATCAAATTTTCTATGAAAATGAACTAACGGTCACTACTGATCACACAATTACTGCCGCCCGTGGAGCGCATTGTGTCGGCCCGCTGGTCATAAATGCTGGCCGTACCCTCACGGTTCCCTCAAACTCTCACCTCGTTATCAGCTGATCATGGCAATCCAAATTGACGGCGATACTGGTATCAGCGGCGTAAACGGCAGCGCCACTACTCCTGCTTTGCAGGGCACCGACTCAAACACTGGCATTGTGTTTGGAACGGATACGGTTCAGATTGCAACTGGCGGCAGCACTAGGGCGACGGTTGATAGCTCTGGGCGGGTGTTGGTTGGGACAACAACCCCAGGTATTTCTGGCGCTGAACAATTAACTGTTGAATCTTCCGCTAGTGGTGGTATTACAATTCGCACTGCCACAAACGGCAATGGCAGT
>CEPY01019855.1_pt1 | contig 10045 bp, 6 predicted proteins | sample 530421 | NCBI WGS metagenome assembly CEPY01 (sample SAMEA2620065, study PRJEB7988) | marine metagenome | biome: marine biome (ENVO:00000447); feature: surface water layer (ENVO:00002042); material: "saline water (ENVO:00002010), including plankton (ENVO:xxxxxxxx)" | depth 5 m
CCAACCGAGTCGGAAGCGAAGTACGAACTAGACCGTTTCATTAACGCCATGGTTAGCATTCGCCAAGAAATTGCGAAAGTAGAAAGCGGTGAGTGGGATGCCACTGACAACCCGCTACACAACGCGCCGCACACACTAGCGGACATCTGTGACAGCGACTGGAACCGCAGCTACGACCGCATGTTAGCAGCGTACCCAGCACCAGAAGTACACAGAAATAAGTTCTGGCCAACGGTTAACCGTATTGATGACGTTTACGGCGACCGTAACCTGATCTGCTCTTGCCCTAGCATCGAGAGCTATGTTGAGGAGTAGGTTGGTTTTGTGACAAATAATGAGGTTACCCGTTAGGAATAATGGGTTTCCCGTTATTAATGAAGTTACCCGTTGTAAGTTATGGTTCAGAAAGCCTCTTATCTAAAAGAGGCTTTCTTATTTCTGAAGAGTATCAGTTCTGTAAAAAATGCTGCTCAGTAAATCGGGGCTCTGAAAATTAGGGCTCAACCGAAAATCTTACTAGGTCTTAATCCAGTATTCCCATTTCTTTTGCCTTTGAAACAACGTCACTTACCGTTTTCGATAAAAGAGAAATCATCATTGTAGAAAGATTTTTACCACTATCTTTCAAGTATTTCTGAAGGTGTTGACTAAGCTCAGCAAGGGGCCTTATTTCGTCTTTATATGTTTCATAGTCAGAGTCCCTAATGAAACGGTTTTCTATAAAGATTCCAAACGCTCTTACAGAAGTATTATCCAACTCTGCCAACATGTGTTTAAGCGAATAAATAAAATCTCGGTTTATTATACTTTTTGAGAAACCACTATCGCCTGAATCTACAATACGTTTTATCCCGCCTTTTTTTAAGTCATTGAGCAGTTTGGTTCTCGTATTTTCAATAAGTTGTGCTTCAGCTAATTTTTTTGAAGATTTAGTTAGGGTAGAAAAAATACTTTTCAATACTTCATGATTATCATCTCTACACCCGAAAGAACTGGGCTCAGTATGATTTTTGCAGTTACGCACGGCAAGCTTAGCAAATTTTTTTAATTTTTTACCAAAGTCACCATCAAAACTAAAACCCTTGTGAAAGTAGATGAAATATAAACTGTTACAAAAGCTGTAAAGCTCAGCGGTGCTATAAAATTCATAAGTCGGGCTGTTAAGTTAAGTATATCTAATGCAGTTTCGATGTGGCTGTTGAACTCTTCATTATCGATAGGTTCATCAATCCTAAAATTTGTTATGGGCGAATCAGGGCGAGTAGCTCTCCCTTCCCAGCTTTCTAAATCTTTCGCAATCAAAGATTTGTTTAAATGCCCTCTACAAACCAATTCGAAAACTGAATGAAACTCTAAACTGCGACTACATTTTGCTAAGATATTCGTATAAAACCTCTCCCAATTTGTTTCATCAGCCGCTTCTTCCCGTTCTTTCATATGATAAGCAACAGCCATTTCGCTGTAATTTTGTATAGTTTTTTTTAGCTCCCCTACAGGGACGCTGTAATCTCTATAACCAGCAGACAAAACAATTGTGGAGAATAAAATATCTGAGAGAACGGGAGAGCTTTGGTACTTCAGGTCTATTTCTTGAATAGCACTGGAAATATCTAGGAAGCACTCCAATCCATGTTTTAGTGTTCTTATATTTGTAAGGTTAAACTGTTCTACTATTCTTATGAACTCTGACTTGTATACAGTGATTTCATCTGCTTTTGAGCAGCCTTTAGCTTCAAAGCATATAGAAGCTATTTCTTCTGGAGTTCTTTCAAAACCATTTGTGTGAAGAATGACTTTTTCTTTGGCCTGATGGTACTCTTTGTCTATAACTGCACGTTCGTCGCAAAGTATTATTGCTTTTAATTTTTGATGTTCAACGAATTCATTTATCTTTGACAGTGTTTCGCTTTGAGATAACTTGCTACGTTCAAAATCATCGAAAATAAGAACTGTGTTTGAGGTAAGGCTTTTTAGTGTTCTTTTTTTTAGGGCTTCCCCTGAAATTGATGCTATTGCACCAACAGCTGATCCTTCAGTTTTGTCACCAAAAGCTGAAAACATCTTACCTAGAAAGTCTCCGGCCTTTTTGATTTCACTGTCTGAAACATCAGCACAGCCAACTAAAGCTGCGAAGATGCTGTCGTCTATTTGCGAGGTTGATGCCGCACCATACAGAGAAACATGTATCGCTTTTAACTTTTTGTTTTCGTCCAATAGCTCTTTTATAAAATGAGTCTTTCCTATACCCCATGGACCATCGATCATAATCGCATAGCCCGGAGATTCATTCTTACAGTATTTCAATACAACATTTGTAAGTTCTTTACTGTTCACTCAAACTCCTTGTTCAATAACTCCAATCTTCATAAGCCAACGGCAAACTGTTAAGAAGATTTCGTCGTTCACGCCAGTCGGGGAGGTGTTTGTCCATCAATGCGACAAACCTCTTGTTATGATGTCGTTCGAGCAAATGCACTAGTTCGTGAACAAGAATAAACTCTAAACATTCAACAGGTTTTTTAGCCAGCTCTAGATTTATTAGTATGCGTTTCGTGTCTGTATTGCAGCTTCCCCATTTGGTTTTCATTTTTCTTATGCTAATGGCGTTAGCTTTTACACCTAATCTTGCTTCCCAATACGGCAGGTATTTATCTAATTGTTGCTGAAGTTCGCTACGATAGAAGTTATTCAACAGCTTCAGTTTATTCTCTAACGCCGTGCCTGCTCTAACCTCAATTTCTAATTTTGTTTTACCTTTAAGCGCGATGCTATGTTGTCTTGTTGTTGAACTAACCTCTAGCCTTAACTTCTGGCCCCAAAGGTAATGGGCTTCGCCGCTCACCATTTCACGTTCAGATTGTCTCGCTTGCTGTTTGAAATCAGCTTGCTGGCGCTTAATCCACCCCAATTTATGAACAATTGCTATTCTTATCGACTGTTCAGAGGTGTTTTTCGGAACCGATAGTCTTACTTTACCGTTTGGCGGCAAAACATTTAGGTGTATGTTTTTAATATCACGGCGATGAACTTCCACATCCACTTCACCAAACTTTTTGTGCTCAACGCTGACCATACTAATGGTATTCCTTTTGAGCTTTTATGAGTTCCATTACGTTAGCGATTTCAACTTCATAATCAGCAGTTTCCTCTCTAATAGCATTAGCTATCTCACGTTCTTTAAACCGATCACCAAGCCAATCAGCTTTCTTGGTATAACGGACAGCAGTATCAATTTTGGTTGTTAAAACCTCATCGTTGCCAAAATTGTCGTAAATAGCTTTTTTAGCAGATGTGTCAATAGATGTAGGGTAGCTCTGAGTGCTGTTCTCAGCAGGATTGACTACTTTCTTAGCGAGAGCCTTAATCTGTTCGAGGTATTCCTGATAGCTTAATGCTTGCTCTCTGCGTTGCTTGATTATTTCATCTAGTAGGGCAGCCATGCTGTCAAAATATTTGGGGTTAACCGGATTTTCATCAACAATGGTTTTTCTAACATTGTTTTCAATAGCTTCAGCCATAGCTTCTTCATTTTTTCTCAAGCTTTCAGGTAAAGACTCCAAGCCCTTACCGTTATTATTGACTACCAAATCAATCAAGCCTAACTCTTCAAAATCCATTAGCGACTCACTATCATCAGCACGTATATACATGTCTAAAAGATGTCGCATTGCTGGCTCAAAGCGCTTCATTTCGAGTAAGTCGCCACTGGCTAGTTTTACCTCATCTCTCACTTTCTCAAAGTATGCTACTTCTTTTTTAATATTTTCTGCTTCTTCAAAGGTGTAGCCAGCTTGTTCCATTTCATTGGCAAGGTTCGTGTATGCACGAATCAGCTTAGCGACTGATTGGTAAAGGGTTAAACGTAGTGCTTCTTTTTCAGAGTGCTCATTCTCATCTTTGGGTTCTACACCAGACTCACCACAAAAATAGTGGATAAAATCTTTGGTATCTCTAGGTGATTTAACTGGTTCACACAAAGCTCGGACCGCTTCGAGCGCGTTATCTAAATCAGCACGAGACTCTTGTAATCGATCCTTTAAAAGACCTTTAACATCGTCAGCATCGTAGCCGTCAAATGCTTCCGCTGTGTAATCTTTAATAGCCTTGTCCAAAGAGCGAAATAAATCTTTATAGTCGATGATGTAACCGTAACCTTTATCTTCACCGTCTAAACGATTTACACGGCATATTGCTTGAAATAGGTTATGGTCAGCCATCTTCTTGTCGATGTAGAGGTAGGTGGCAGAAGGCGCATCAAAGCCAGTGAGCAGCTTATCTACAACTATCAGCAGACGCATTTGCCCCGGTTCTTCGATAAAGCGTTTCTTAACGGCTTTCTCGAATTCTTCAACGCGTTTTGCTGCTTCCTCTTCACTTTGTTCAAAATACTCGGCCAGCATTTTGCGATAAGTATTATATTTGAAAAGTTTTTCAGTTAGCCCTTCACCAGACTCTTCACCTTTAATGGTGCTGGCAGCGGGATGGTAGCTGGTTACTACTGCACACTTACTTGCAAGGTCTGTTTTACTAAACAATTCATATACAACACATGCTTGATGCACACTAGCGCAGACCAGCATCGCGTTACCTCTGCCAGACATGAGCGCAGGTTTGATTTCCATATCCATCAAGATATCGCTAACGATTTGCTCTAGACGTGATTTGCTAGATAGCACTTTTTGCATTGTGCCCCATCTTTGCTTGAGCTGCATTTTTGCAAGGTTAGATAAACCCTTAGTTTTAGCTTCAAACCACTGATCTACTTTTTTCTCTGACGTTAAATGTTGGTCGATATCTCTTGCTTCATATCGAAGATCCAACACCACACCGTCACTTACGGCTTCATCAAATTTGTAGGTGTGAATATAAGGGCCAAATACCTCTAAGGACTTCTTCTTATCCTTTTTCATCAGCGGTGTACCTGTAAAACCAATAAACATGGCTTCAGGTAAAATAGCTTTCATCGCTTCGTGCAGCTTGCCCGATTGTGTTCGGTGACACTCATCGACGAAAACAAATAATTCACCTTTTGCTGTAAAATCACTTGGCAGGTTTTTAGTTAAGGCTTCAAGGTAGTCCTTTGTAGCTTCATCATCATCCTCTTCCGAGGCCGCTTCGCCATTTCGACCAAACTTATGTACTAGTGAACAGAACAACCAAGGGTTAGGTTGATTGAGCGTGGCAACTAAATCTCGTCCGCTTTTTGTTCGGTAGATCTCTTCATCAACACCAGAGAATACTTTTTCTATTTGCTCATCTAATTCGGTTCGGTCGGTAATAATTAGAACCCGTGAATCCGATACATTTTCCCGAATCCACTTGGCAAGCCAAACCATAGTTAAGCTTTTACCGGAGCCTTGTGTATGCCAAATAATGCCGTCATCGTGTGTTTTTACGTGTTTCTGCGCAGCCTGAATACCAAAGAATTGATTGTGACGGCATGTTTTCTTCACGCCTGCGTCAAACACAATAAAGTCATGAATAAGTTGCAAGAAGCGCCCTTTATCGCACAATTGCGCTATATGAGTATCCAGTAAGTTCTCAGTTGTAATACCTTTCGCTGGCAGTGGATTGGGGTTTTCTTTACCAGCGCATTCTTTCCATTCAAGGTAATACTTTTCAGACGTTTCAATTGTGCCGTAGCGGACACCTTGAGTGTCGTTACCCGCCATTACGAGTTGCATGGTAGTAAAGAAGTTACGGACAAACGCTTTCTTTTGATTATCTAAGTTCTGGCGAATACCTTCGCTAACTGATACTGAAGAGCGCTTTAATTCAATTACACCAAGCGCAATACCATTAACGTAGATAACAATATCAGGGCGCTTTTTCAGTTCACCTTTTACCGTAACTTCTTCAGCAATGGCAAAGTCGTTCGCTTCTGGGTTTTTCCAATCAATTAGCCAAACAGTTTGGTTTTGCTCACCTGCACCTTCTTTTTCTTTTACGCCATAACGAAGAAGGCGATAAACGTCTTTGTTTGCATCAAAGAGCTTTTTTCCTTCACCGAGAGCTGCGGCAGTGTCGAGCTGACGTAATGTGCGGGTAATCAGAGCGTCAGAAATTTCACGACCTTTGAGCCATTTAGTGAGCAATTCTTTTTCTATATTGCTGTTAGCTTCACGGTATTCCCAATTACCTAGGTAGCCGTAATCAAGTTGTTCCTCAAAAAACTTAACCACGCGGTTTTGGGTTTGCCGTTCTTTTTGCCCGACATTACTCATGGCCTCATCCTTGTAATTATCTACTAACCAAAAATTTTTCTTTTCTATTGTTCTCATCAAAGCAATCTTTAGGGAGAAAAATCCATCCTTCTTGCTCTGGCGCAGCTTCATCAGGAAACCTTAGCACTTCCGGCTGCTCAGCGAATAGTTTGGCAATTAAAGCACATATAAACGCATCGATATGATCTTGTGTTGGTAAGCGGTGGTCAACCAATTGTTCTTCACCGATGTCATTGATGCACCACTCAAGCCCCGCACTTTTTTGTAATTTATTCATAATGGCAGAATGAGCACAGGGAGAAGGATAAGCTTCAATTGCGGTGATGTCACCACTTTGCCACACACCAGCTTGTCGTATGTTAGGCACAAACTTAGCCAAAGTGTGTATACCTTTTGTAGCCTGACTGCCAATCATGTCTTTAATAGGGGAGAGAGGTGTGTAGCCCCATTCAGCTAAAAAACGCTCTGTATACCTAAATAGATAAGGGTTTAGCGCATTAGCGGTGTCACAATCTGCGAATGTCCCTGTCAGTAGGCCATGAAAATACGTACTAAATCCAAGCGGCGTGTCTATTGCCAAGGTAATGTGACCAACTGTGTACTCAGTTTTGCAAAGCGAAAAGAGTGACTTAATAAATTCAGCTTGGCTGCTTGTTGAATTAATGGTTGGCGATAAGTTTCCGCGCCATGGCGTACCAACTATTTGATTTCTACAATTGAGGATCACTAAAGCATCGCGGCTATTACGGTTTCTAGCGCAGTTCCAGCCACCTACATCCCAACCGACAAAGTAATGTTCTTTATATTGAGTATTACATTCAGCCATGCATTCTTACCTCAATAGACATTGCCATATTCAATATCTCTCTTCTGGGAAAAGACGCTTTAAAATCGTATCACCTGTTGTTAGCATTACCGAGTTATCTTCTTCCGTTGCGTTATAGCTTGCACTTCTCACTCTATGAAACTTGATTGACTCAGGAACAAAAAACAAAGCAGCATTATCTTCTTGAAAAGGATCTGCATTATCGAGATATGCAGTTCCGTTGTTTGCTTGAGAATGTTCTGGGAATAAGGCCACATTGTAACTATCACCGTTGGTTTGAATCGAAGGATAAATAATTCCATCAATTTGAGAACCAAATTCAGTGCTGAGAAATTCGAAGATGACTTGAGTCGCTAAATAATCATGTTGATTGTGACGACTCGATGGGCGAGTAAGCTTGAAGGTCATCTCAGGAAAAAATGCATAAGCATGAGACAGAACCTTCCATCTATCGGAGAATATATCGTCATCTATTTGTATATCTTTCAACGCGTTCAAATCCAAAAGCTTTAAAGCTCTTATCGGACGAAATTCACCAGAAACTACGCGATCGCCAACGATTGGTCTTAATTCACTAATACAAGTATTCCGATCGAAGGCGGCATAAAAAGCGGAGACTCCTGCTGGTGTCATTCTTTGCGAACTAGCCAGATTTGCAGGAACCGCGCCTAACTGACTTATAGGGTTTTTGCTAATGAGTTCGATATCTGCAACGCTATAACCAATCCTTGCGCGGTAGAGAGGTTGTGTGATTGGTAAATCAATTACTAGGGAAGGCAAGAGTTTGTCTTCGTGAATAATTGTTCCGAATAGATCCTTGCAGAAAGAAAATGCTGACTTATTGAAAAATCGTTTCTTGTGCTGAATAGAGTTAATGAAACCACCCCAATGGTTTTCAAAATCATTCAAGTCTTCAAGGTTTCCATCGTTCAAAGCATATAAAACTGAGCTGCCATTATCATTTGTATCATTCGGTAGTCTTTCTAACAGTCCTTCAAGATAAGTCCCATTCACTATTGAGACATACATTTCAATGAAATCGCCTAGTTCAAATACGCTGACTTCATCACTACCACATTCGAATATTATTGCCTGCTGGTAGTCAGATAGCTCATTAGTTGGGATTAAAATTTCGTTTATTTTATCTAACAAAAATCTATCTAGCGCTTCATCTTCGACACAAATGTTTTCTTTGCCGCAGTAACTACATTCTGAGTTCATGCCTGTACTAGCCACAAATCTCTTAAAAGCGTTGTGGTAAACGCAATTTGTGCAAATCAAAATGGCAACCTCGTGCGCCCTGTAAGTAGTTCCTGCATCATTCCCTGTTTGACTTGGCGGGTTTTCGCTAGGCGCTGTTCAAGGGTTTGGATTTCGTTATCCATATCCGAGAGGATGGTGGCGATAGCGGTTTGTTCATTAATATCAGTTGGATATGCTATTTGTATTTCTTTAAGCGCATCCTGATTGATATTAGTATTGGCACTTACCGTACTTGCAGCAATAATTCGTGTTCTAAAGCTTTCATCATAAAAACAATGGATTTTAAAATTATCGTCTAACTTTTTATTTGATCGAAACCGGATGAGAAAACCTGAATAAACAGCATTCTCGATATTCGCTAGAGCAACAGATGTTAAGCCAACTCCAGAAGGCTTAACAGAAGATCTTATAAATAGAACATCCCCTTTAGATATTGAGTACTCTTTCTTTTCCAGTGCGGTACTGTTAATTAACCCAAAGTCTTCTGTGCCAGAGATTTTTGGCTTTCCAAATACATCCATTAAGTTCACAAAAGGTGAACCATGACCAAATGAGTCAGCGTCTTTATTTATGCCATTTTTAAACTTGCCAAGTTCTCCGAGTTTATTTACATCCCAATCCTCAGGGATTTCACCTATTTCGCTAGGCTTTGTGCCTTTGGTCTGGCCTTGCTTTTCGCCTTCGGTGTAAGTGGCGAATTGTGGTAATCGGGTTTTGCCTGTCAGCAGTTGCTGCATAGTAGCGGTTTTAATAGCTTGTTTTTTCGCGATCAGCTTTTCCAATTCCGTTAATAGCGCATCAACATCGGATAAGGCATTGGCAATGGCGGTTTGTTCTTCTATTTTTGGTAAGGGCAACAGCAACTCTTTCAGTTGAGAGCCAGTAATCAGCGGCTGTCCAGAACCAAAGACTAAAGAGTTTAAATTTCGTCTTGTTAACCAGTACTGGAAATATTTGAGGTTACAGTTTTTATGCAATCTAATAATTATTGTATTATCAGAAACTCCATATTCGCCATCAGCAAATCCCAGCTTCCCTGCATTAGCGCCAACACGAGCAACCAAGATTGATGGGCCTGTATATTCTGGTAGTGCACATGAACCAATAACGCCAGTAGAACCATATAGCTGAAAATCACCCTTGTTTTTAGTATTCGTCTTTCCAGAACCTATAAACTGAGCACTATCGCCTAAATATCCGGTTTCCCAATCTTCGGGAATTATTCCAGCTAAAGTTTGCTTATATCCTTGCGGAACAGTTTGCTCTAATGCACTCATAGCGCCCACTCCAAGCCCATTGCTTTTAAGTGGCCTGCGACTTTATCGCTAAGGTCATCAACTGATTTTGAAAGGGTTGGCAATGGCGTGCTGTAGCGTTCTTCCAGTTGTTTAACACGGTTTGCCATTTGTTGGGTAACACGTTCAATCTCACTAACTATATTGGCTTGTAATGTCGCAAGCCATTTGTCATCGACAATCAGGGTTTTGATTTCATCAATAGTTAGTTTTGGATATTGATTGAATACCCCTAAATCCAAAGCCTCTTGCGCTTCTTTGACTGCTTTTTTCGCAGCCGCTTCCGCATTAAACAGCTTGGTTGCTTGTTTCAGGGCTTTAACTTCATCAGAATCGATTGCTAGCTTAGCTCTGGAAGCAACACTGGCTTTGGTGATTTTGTCTTTATCATTTAAAGCGTCAACCAATAAGCCATCTTCACCGCCATGTTCTTCTAG
>CEPY01028920.1_pt1 | contig 10031 bp, 10 predicted proteins | sample 530421 | NCBI WGS metagenome assembly CEPY01 (sample SAMEA2620065, study PRJEB7988) | marine metagenome | biome: marine biome (ENVO:00000447); feature: surface water layer (ENVO:00002042); material: "saline water (ENVO:00002010), including plankton (ENVO:xxxxxxxx)" | depth 5 m
TGAACGATATGCAGATAAACCTGATAAAAATATGTACTCTCACATACACGATGCACTACAATATTTAATGTTGGGAGCAGGAGAAGGTCGTGCTTTAATGTCAAACCAAAAACCTGCACAAGTTGTAAATGGTAGAAAAGACTTTGATGTATTTACCAGAAAACCAAAAAGTTCTGCTAAAAAACCTAGCGTATGGTCACTTGTGCGTTGAAATTATTTTAAATCTATGTTTTGCAAGGAAACATGATGAACCGCAAAGCAATATATAGACGCGCTGCAAGGGATGATGTTCTCTGTATTTTTGAAATGGCAAGAGACTTTCACTCTGAAAGTGAGTTAAGTGATATACCTTTTGATGATGGTGTGTTTGCTAGATACTTAGAGGAACAAATAGAAGATGATATGTCTTGTATATTTGTTGCTGAAGTAAGTGGAGAAAACGTAGGATTTATATTTGGAAGCATATATCAGCTTTACTTTTCTCAAACTTTTGCTGCTAATAGTGACATATGGTATGTAAGACCTGAGTATCGTGGTGGTTTGATAGGCGTTCTATTGCTAAAAAACTTTGAGAAGTGGGCAATAGAAAAAGGTGCTAGGTTCTTAGTTAATGGTAGTTCGTCAGGTATATCTTTGGAAAGAACGCATAAACTAATAGAAAAACTTGGATATGAATCTGTAGGTTCTGAATACAGGAGAGACTTAAATGGGTAGTTGCTTTAAAAAGAAAAAAAGTAGTCATAGCGGTATAAAAAAGACAAAAGGAGCTAAAGGCTCAAGCGGTTATGTAAGTCTTGATAGAATTGCAAGTGCAAAAAAAAATAGTGCAATCGATGATTTAAAAATGGATCTTGGCATTAAAGAAAAAAACACAGCCTATTATCGTGATTTGGGAAAACGTCAAAAGGCTTCTCAAAAAGCTCTTGCTGATATGAAAGCTAGAAGAAAAAAAAGAAGAGGTAGAGTTACTGATAATGATACAACTACTACTACAACTACAACTTCTACAACCACTGTTAATCCAGAAGTAGGTAGCACTTCAGTAACACCAGAGGATATTTACACAAGAGATCCAGATGATGCTATGGCTGAACAAGAACTTCTTGCAGCAGAAGAACTTAGAAGGCAAAGAATAAAAAGAGCTAGAACAAAACAATCTTTGCTTAGAAAAAGATTAGAAAGAAGTCAGGAAGTAGGCTCTGGGAGAAGAGTTTTATCTGGTACTGAAAGAGACTTAAATGTTCAAACCAGACAAGCAGGAAGTGGTCGTAGAGGTGGCGCAGGGAGAAGATCTTTAATTACTGGTTCTACTGGTGGAATCGGATACTATAGTAGGTTCTTATGATACAAAATTCAAAAAAATATTTACAAAGATACGAGAAAGCAAAAGCCCACAGGCAAAACTTTGTTGATCTTTTTGAAGAATGTTATGAGTATGCGTTGCCTCAACGTGAGTCATTTTACTATGAAACCGCAGGACAACGTAGGGATGATAAGATCTTTGACGAAACAGCAGTAGTTGGTGTTCAAGAGTTTGCTTCTAGATTGCAGTCAGGGTTAGTTCCTAATTTTGCTAGGTGGGCTGATTTTACCGCAGGATCAGAAGTACCAGACTCTGAGAAAGATTTTATTGAAAATGATCTTGATGAAGTAACAGAGTATGTATTTGAGATATTACAAAACTCTAATTTTTCTCAGGAAGTACATGAAGCATTTATGGATCTAGCAGTAGGTACTGGCATATTATGTGTAGATGAAGGCGATGCTATTAATCCTATAATGTTTTCAGCAATACCATTGCCTCATGTTGTTCTTGATACTGGACCTGATGATAAGATAGATCATGTCTTTCGAGAGCGTAAAAACATTAGAAACTCTGATCTTCCTATACTTTATGAAGATGCAAAGTTTGATATGAAAATACAAAATAGAATTGATAGAGATCCAGAAGGTAAATGCACAACTCTTGAGATTGTATGCAAAGATTACACAAAGCGTAATGAAGAAGCATATCTATATTATGTAATAGATATGTCTACAAAAGAAGCTATTGTTGAAAGAAAGTTTTCTGGTGTTGGTTCTAATCCATACGTTTGTTTTAGATGGTCTAAGTGTGCAGGTGAGGTATACGGCAGAGGCCCATTAATAAATGCTTTATCAGCTATTAAGACTACAAATTTAACTATTCAACTTATCTTGGAAAATGCTCAGATGGCTATATCTGGCATTTATCAGATGGATGATGACGGTATTGTTAACCCAGATACTATTAATCTAGTTCCAGGGACTATAATACCGAAGTCTCCTCAATCTGGTGGGCTACAACCTATACAAGCAGCAGGAAGATTTGATGTTGCGGATATAGTTTTAGGTGATATGCGCTTGAATATAAAACGTGCATTATACAATGATATGCTAGGAAATCCAGATAGAACTCCTGCATCTGCTACAGAAGTTGCTGAACGTATGGCAGATTTATCACGCAGGATAGGATCAGCGTTTGGTAGATTGCAAGCTGAGTTAGTGCAACCTGTACTGCAAAGAGTTATACATATTCTTAAAAAACAAGGACGTATTGAAATGCCAACTATTAATGGTCGAGAGGTTAAAATACGTTCTGTTTCTCCATTAGCACAGGCTCAATCTAATCAGGATATAACTTCAGTCTCTAGGTTTCTTGAATTAGTTAATGCTTACTTTGGACCTGAAACTACAAATATATTAATTAACTCAGAAGAAACAGCTATTCACCTTGCTAAGAAATTTGGTGTACCTGACACCTTGATTCGTGACGCAGAAGAGCGTAGACAGATAGTTGCAATGATGCAGCAAATGCAAATGCAACAACAGGAACAACAAGCAGGACCACCTATTGCCGCAGAATAGTCATATTGGTTTAGACGGAATAGCAAGAAAGAAAACAGAAGAAGATAAGATAAGTCTTAACTTTGGCGTTTTATTTTCTCAACCTACTGGTCAAGAAATTATTAAATACTTGCGTAGTATAACCATTGAAATGGTAAGTGGTCCTAATATTTCTACTGATGAACTGCGTCATTTAGAAGGTCAACGGTATCTTGTTGGCCTAATAGAGCGTCACATTCAAAGATCACATAAGGTAAAAAACAATGAGTGAAGAAACACAAGAAGCAGAAGCAACAACAGAATTAGCACCTCAAGAAGAAAGAGACTTTGTAGTTGCAGAAGATTTGGAAACAAAAGCTGATGAACGCCCTGAGTGGTTGCCAGAAAAATATAAAACAGGTGAGGACTTAGCAAAAGCTTATAAAGAACTTGAGTCTAAGCTTGGCACTAAGGATGTTGATATTAGAAATGAATTACTAAAAGAAATAGAAGAAGAAAGTTTTAAAGACAGGCCAAACTCTGCTGATGATTACCAATTGCCTGATTTTGTAGATATAGATAGCATTGACACAAATGATCCAACTCTTAGATGGTGGGCAGATCATGCTTTTACTTATGGTTTTAGCCAAGAAGAATTTGCTGAAGGATTAGAAAAAGTAATGCAAGCACAAGATGCTTATTTGCCAGACCCAGAAGAAGAAATAAAAAAACTTGGTGATAATGCTAATGTAAGACTAGAAGCTGTTGATTTGTTTGCTAGGCAGTTTTTTCCAGAAGAGTATATCGAATCTATAGAAGATTTAGCTGCTACGGCAGAAGGAGTACAGGCTTTAGAATTTATTATGGCTAAGTTACAATCTCCTGCAATTGGGTCTGATGCTGCTCCAATAGGCAGAATTACTGAAGAAGGTCTTAGAGAAATGATGGCTGATGAAAGATATTGGCATCCTGCACGTAGAAATCCAGATTTTATTAAACAAGTTGATGAAGGCTTTCAAAAACTACATAATCAATAAATTTAATTTGTGCGTTGCATTTTAAATAAAATTATTGTTTGAATGGGTCATTACGACCCATATCGCATTGATCGGCCCTAATTGGATACCCGAGTTGATATGTAAGAGTGGATACTCGTAGCAATCGGAAACTCAATTTAGGACTGTAAAAATGGCTAATACAATAGACCAAGCCTTTATAAAGCAGTTTGAAACTGAAGTTCACATGGCGTATCAGCGTATGGGTTCCAAGCTACGGAATACTGTTCGCTCTACAAATGTGTCAGGTTCAACTGCACGATTCCAGAAAATAGGCACTGGATCAGCGTCAACAAAATCAAGAACTGGTAGTGTAACTCCTATGGAACTCGTACACACCAATGTCGAAGTTTCAATGAGCGATTTCTATGCTGCTGAATTTATCGACAAGCTTGATGAGTTGAAAACAAATATCAATGAACGACAAGCTGTAACACAATCTGCGGCTGCTGCTCTTGGTAGAAAAACAGACGAGCTTATCATTGCTGCTATGGATGCAGGTGCTAACTCTACTCAAATACATGATACTAACTCTGCTCTTGCTAAAGCAGATCTTCTATCATTGTTTGAAACAATGGGTACGGCAGATGTTCCAGAAGATGGGCAACGCTATCTTGCAATGTCTCCAGCAGGTTATGCTGATTTGTTTTCTATCAATGAATTTGCATCATCAGACTTTGTTGGACCGCAAAACCTACCGTTTGCAGGTGGCATGACAATGAAAGAATTCTTAGGCTTTAAGATCTTTTCAACGTCTGCTGTAGCAGGTGGTAAAAACTTTGCATACCATACAAGTGCTATAGGTCTTGGTGTGAACTCTGATGTTCAAACTGAAGTAAACTATGTTGCTGAGAAAGTATCTCACTTGGCAACATCAATGATGTCAATGGGCGCAGTAGCTATCGATGATAACGGTATCTACGAAGTCCTAGACAATAACTAAGAGGGGGATCTTAAATGGCTTATTCTGCATCTGGTCTAACTCGTATGGCAGGTGGTGGTGGTCATAACCTTTGGTTTTATGACTCAACTGATGCCATGACAGCGGTTCGCGCTTCTGGTTACTTTAATGACGCTGCAAGCATGTTAAATGTTGGCGATGCTATTTTTGTACTAGATAGTGATGCTCCTGCTCTCAGCATATCACTTGTACTATCTAACACTGGTTCGGTAGTAGATATTGCTGATGGTACAGCTATTACCGTAAGCGACAGTGACTAATAGAGTGGGGGCATTAGCCCCCCTCTTTTATAGGGGTTTATAATGGCACTAAGTACACCTGCTAATAGCGCAATTGATATTTGTAGTCGTGCTCTTATCTTAGTTGGCGCAGAGCCAATTACTTCTTTTGAAGATGATACAACTGAAGCCCTAATTGCAGGGAATATGTATGAAGATATTGCAAGAACTAATCTTACATCTACACGTTGGCGATTTGCTACAAACCAAGCTGTATTAAACAGATTAACAGATGTTCCTACTGGTAGATTTGATGCTGCATATCAATTACCAGATTATCTTTTTGTTCATGCTGTAACAGTAAGAGATCTTCAAATAGAATATAATATATACGGAAATAAAGTTTTTTGTGATGCTAGTGTTAATGATGAATTAATAGTAGATTTTACATACAGGGCTAGTGAGGTTGATTGGCCTTCGTATTTTTCTCTCTGTGTTGAATATGCAATGGCAACTGTATTTGCTACTGCATTAATAAGAGACACAGCATTATCATCTTTAATGTCAAGTCAATATGATTTTCTAATAGCAAAAGCTAGATCAACTGACTCACAGCAACAAACAACTAGAAAAGTTACAACATCGAGGTTTATTACAAATAGGCGCACTTAATGCAAAAAGCACGAGTACCAATTACAAACTTTCAATATGGTGAAATAAGTCCGTCTTTGGTTTCAAGGACGGATTCTGCTATTTATAATTCTTCAGCACAAAGCATTAAAAATTTTTTTATAAGAACAGAAGGTGGTGTAGCTAAACGTGGTGGGTTTCAAGCATTACATGACTTTACTGCTGTAACAGAAAATACTTCAATACGGCAACAAGTAAGACTAATACCTTTTGTGTTCTCAGATGATGAGCAGTATGTCATAGCTTTTTCTCATCAAAAATGTGAAATATTTTTTATTAATCCAACAACAGGTGCATTAAGTTTAGCAACTACCTTAACTCAAGATATTAATAATGCAGCATTGCAATGGGATCAGGCATATCTTCATGAAATAACATACGCGCAAGGTGGAGATATTTTATTTGTTTCTCATAATACATTTATGTGTCAGCAAATAGTAAGAACAGGATTAAATAGTTTTCAAGTTGAGCAATTTAATTTTCAGCTTCAAGCAGGTGGAGCAAGAATATATCAACCATATTATCATTTTCATCCTACTGGCGTTACTCTAGATCCTTCTGCAACTACTGGAAATGGAATTACTATAACTACAAGTGCTCCTTATTTTGATACTACTGGTAAACATGTTGGTGTAAGTTTACTTTACCATGACTCTGAAATTAATATAACATCTGTTCAATCTTCTACTCAAGCTACTGGTAATGTTGTTGATGAGCTTTTTGTTCAGCTTGATCCTAGTGCTATAAGAACAATAGATGGATCGTCTACTATTGTTATTACACATGTAAATCATGGGCTTTCTGCTAATGATGCAATTACTATAAGAAATTCAACTTCTGTTGGCGGTATTGCGGCATCTAATATTAATGGCTCAAAAACTGTAAGCAAAATTATTAATGAGAATGAATATACTATAGTTGCAGGAGCAGCAGCTAATACATCTGAAGATGGTGGTGGAGTTATTGAAATTGTTAGTCATGCCCCAACAACAGAATGGATGGAGCAATCTTATTCGGAGCTAAGAGGTTATCCTGCTGCTGTTGGCTTTCATGAGAACAGGTTATGGTTTGGTGGTACACTTTCTCAACCTGATACTGTTTGGGCTAGTAAGTCGGGATTGTTTTATAATTTTGATATTGGTACTGCTCAAGATGATGATGCATTAGAACTTGTTATGAGCATTGGTGAAGTGGCTACTATACGTCACTTTGTTTCAAATAGAGATATACATATCTTTACTGCAGGATCAGAGTTTTTTATTCCTACTTTTGAAAATCAACCTATTACTCCATCTAATGCTAGAGTTAAAAGACAAACTGCTTTTGGTTCTAGTTTTGTAAGACCACAAGCTTTTTATGGTGCAACAATCTTTAGCCAGATTGGTGGTAAAATGATACGTCAGTTTGTGTTTGATGACAGTCAACAAGCTTATAAAGCTGATCCTATATCATTGCTTTCTTCTCATTTAATAAGTGACCCTGTTCAAATGTGTGTAATTAGTGGGGCAGTAAACACGGCTGAGTCATTTGTTTTTGCTCAAAACTTTACTGGTGAGATAGCTGTTTATAATTTGAATAGAGTTGAGGGTGTTGCAGGGTGGACAAGATTTGAAACAAACGGTTCTTTCCATTCTGTTACTGCTATTGATAATAGGGTTTTTGCTGTAATTAAAACAGATCTTGGATCTGGTACAAATAGTTTTGTATTTACTGAACTAAATCAAAACGTAAGTTTAGATCTTGGTAATACATACTCAGGAAGTAATGGTGTATTTACTGTATCAAACTTTTTTGAAAATGGGGCAAAGGTAGATGTCATAAGTGCTACCGATTATTTAGGTGAATTTACAGTAGCTAATGGTCAAATTGATGTTTCCTCTGTAGATGCTTCTCTTTCAAGTTGTCAGGTAGGTTTTGGTTTTGATGTAGAGTTAAAAACTAATCCTATAGATGTTGGCACCTCTATTGGTCCAGAAACAGGACAGCCCAGAAGTTTAAGCAGAGTTATACTTGATATGTCAGAAACATTATCTGTTTCAGTAAATAATAAAAAATTAATTATAAGAAAAGTAAACAATGACTTTAGTCAGCCAAGACAGCCAGTTACAGGTAAGCGAGAGTTTTATTTACTTGGTTATAATAAAGATCCGCAGGTGACAGTTACTCAAACTGCACCCATGTTTATTCAAGTTAATGGTATAGTTGCAGAGGTATCTTTCTAATGGCTATAGATCCGATTACTGGTATTACAACTCTTATAAGTCTTTTTGGTGTTAAAAAACAATATGACTTTCAAAAAGCAGAAGCAAAACGTAGAGCTGAAATAGGTGTTTTTGAAGCAAGACAACATGTTAATGATTTGTTTCTTACTAAGGCTCAAGCAATAGATGAGTCTAATAGACGTATTAGAGATATGCAGATTGCTGAATCTCAGAACATTGCTTTTTTTAGCGCATTGGGTAGGGAAGATAGATCTGTTGGTGCGCTTCTTAAAGAAAACAGAAGAATTGCATCTGAAGATTTAGAAGGCATAGAAAGATCTGCTGAACTTCAAGCAGCTAAATTAGCTACAGCTTCTTCTGTTGCTTACAAGTATGGGCAAGGTGCAGCCGCAGGATTAAAAGCTGAAGCAACTGCAAACCTTATTACAGGCATTACAAACATTGCTAAAAACTTAGATCCAAGTTTTTTTAGAGGAACTGGCTAAATGGGTGTTATTAGAGAAAAAAGACAGGTAGGTAGTCTTGGTCCTGTAGGTGTTATTCGACAGCAAAGCAGTAATCAATATCAAAGAATAGCTGCTGCTACAAATAAACTAACAGAATTAGCTATCGGTGAAATGGGAAGGCAAGCTGCTATTAGTGGTGAAAAGCTTGCTCAACAAGAATCTTTATCAAATATTACAACTCTTAATCCTATTACAGGTAAACCAGAAGCACTTAGTTGGGTAGAAGATAATAGTTTTTTAGGTCGAGTAGGTAAACAGGCATATGAAGAAACGATAGCTAAACGATTTCAGTTTGAGATTGATAACCAGTTAAAAGTAAAAGCCAAAGAACTTGCTATTAAATATCAAGATCAAGATGGTGGTGTAGAACTATTTAAAGATCAAATGCACCAGTATATTGATAGCATGGCAAGTAACTCTGAAGCTACTGGCTATAGCAATTATATAATGCAGTCAGGCGTAAGTCTTACAACTACAACAAGCCTTAACCTTATGGACAAGGCGGCAGCAAGAGAACGTATTAAGACAACAAATAGTATTATTCTTGGTCTTGATGAACAGTTAGATGCAATAGAAACTCTTACCTCTGCTGGTGAAACTGACAAGGCTCAACTTCTTATAGATGATATACTTAACACAGCAAAAAATGCAGAAGGATCTAACCACCTTACTGCGTCACAAAGAAAAGCTTTTGAAGATAATAGTGCAACAAGATTTGCAATAGGAACTCTTAGAAATAGAATGGCAAATCTTACTTCTCCTCAAGCGGAAAGAGTTTTAAGAGCTATAGCTTCTGGCAGTGCAGCTAATTTAAATGAACAACAACATTCAGAAGAACTAAATATTCTTGGTGATGCGTTAAGATATTTCAGAACAACATCAGAAGATGGAACTGAAATAACTGACTATGATGCTATTAGAGCATTAGCACCTATTGTTGAGCAACAGAAGTTAGAGATACAAAGACAAGAAAAAGAACAAAGAGTTTCTAATAATCTCATAGACACAGAAAACTATGAAGCTATGGCTAGTAGTGCAAGAAGTCTTGGGGAAAAAGTTCTTGATTCTGACGAAAGTTCTGAAAATAAAAAGAAGTTAATATTAGATAAATATGATGCTGCCGAAGCAGAATTAGATTCAAGAGAACTTGATGAATCTAGAAAACTTGGGAGTTCAATAACTACTGCTCAAAAACAAGAGTTAAGAACAGAAATATCTAAAGGGTTGCTTATTGAAGCATACGATGATCTTCAAGCTAGTGGGTTATCACCTGCGGAAATAGTAGATAGTCTTAAAGGAAGTTTTATAAGAAGAAACACTGGCAACCTTACAGGCAAAGCTAATACTGCTATGTCAACTGTTATTGAATTAACAAATCGTGGAGCAATGAGTGCTGCTGATATAGATGAATTTATTAATGATTTATCTGATACTGATTTTAGAACTACAGAAGCATATAAACAAAAACAAAGAACATTAGTAAGTGATACAATCAAAGATTATACAGAAAATGTATCAACGCAATATGATGAAGG
>CEPY01009762.1_pt1 | contig 9967 bp, 4 predicted proteins | sample 530421 | NCBI WGS metagenome assembly CEPY01 (sample SAMEA2620065, study PRJEB7988) | marine metagenome | biome: marine biome (ENVO:00000447); feature: surface water layer (ENVO:00002042); material: "saline water (ENVO:00002010), including plankton (ENVO:xxxxxxxx)" | depth 5 m
ATGCTGGTGTTTTAAGTTTTCAAGTACAAGACAAATGGACTGATTTACTACAATTAGTGTTAATAACAGTTATTGGTGCATATTTTGGTGGACGATCATTAGAAAAAGTAAAAAAATAAATGGCTAGAATCTCGACTTATTCCATAGATCCAGTTTTAAATAATTTGGATAAGCTTCATGGCTCTGACGAACTTGACGTTACAAGAAATTTTCGTTTAGGAGGCACGGGTGGTGGTACAGGTGGAGGTGGTACTAGTAGTACATTTATAACTAACAACACTTTTACAACACAAAATAACTCTATAGTAAATTACATAACAGAATGTGATCCTAGAGCTTTGGCATTTTTATTTAACAATAATGGTTTACATGCTAGCGGAACTGATTACAAAGGAGGTACAATAAACATATCAACAAATCTAGGTAATTTTCCTTTTGCAAATGTTACAACATTGAAGTTTAGTAAATTTCCTTATGCAACTCATCTTAACAATCCTTCACCAAATACTGCGCAGAACATCCTAGCAGAACACTTAAACTTAAAAGTTATAATATATTATATTGAAAATCCTAATATATACGGGATATTCAAAGTTACTAGTTTCGCTCAAGACTCTAGTAACACAAACTTCTACGATATGGGTTTAACACACGTATCTAGTAATGGCAACTTATGTTGCACACCATTGGCTGATTTATACATAATAGAGCCTTGGGCTCAAGATGGTGACTTACACTATACCCATGTTCAAAACTCGGCTTCTAGCACTTGGACAATAAACCATAACCTAGGTAAAATACCTGCAGTTCAGGCTTTTACCGGCAATATACCAAACGGCCAACAATTTGAAGCCGACATAGAACACGTAAATAATAATCAATGTAAGATATACCTGAGTGCAGACAACTCTGGATATGTATACTGTAACTAAAAAATAAAACAAATCATGAAATTTTTAAATCATTTAAACGTTAATGAACATGAATTGAGGTCTGCAAAAATGTACAGAGCTTCATCAGGTTCATACACGCCAGCTGTATCAACCGCTGGTAACATTATATTAGACACATCAGCTAATATACCTAAATGGTGGGATGGTAGTGCGTGGAGAGACTTCTCTTTCGGTACTACTGGTACTATGAACTGGAATATTCAGTCTGATGGTGGTAGTAATATACAAGTTGACAACGGAGATACTTTAGACCTTACTGGAGGAAATAAAATAACAACTGCAACTTCTGGAACTGCTTCAGCTCCTGTTGTAACTATTAATCACGATACTCAATCACAATCAAACACAACTGCAAGTGCTGAGACAATATACGACACTTCTACTTGGACAACTGTTTCTGGTGTATCAGTAGATGCTTACGGTCACGTAACTGGAGTTGAGACAACTGCACACACTTTAGATATAACTACTTATGAAATAGATGTTGCTGATGTAACTGCTGGTAGTTTTACTGGTGAAGTACAAGTAAAGCTTGTTGGTACAACACCAAACTCTTTATCATCTTTTATAGTTGAAGGTGGTACAGGTATTGATGTAGATGTCAATAGTAATGGTAATCTAGAAATTACAAATACTGTAACTAACACTAACACTACATATACACTACCTACAACCAATGGTGCTAATCCTGACCTTGTTTTAACAGATAGTGGTGGTGGTACTGATATAGTTAACATGAACGGTACTGCTAACGAGGTAGAAGTTACTGGTTCTGGTACTAACACAATAACATTTGGTTTACCAGATGACGTAACAATTGGTAACGACTTAACTGTTACTAATGACGGTCTTATTAGTGGTAACTTAGTAATTACTGGTAACTTAGATGTAAACGGTACAACAACAACTTTAGACACTACTAATACTGCTATAAAAGACAATATAATTGTTTTAAATAGTGGTCAAACATCAGCTCTCGCAGGTACTTCTGGTATTGAAATAGAAAGAGGTGCTTCTTTACCACATTCGCAATTTTTATGGAATGACAGTACTCACAAATGGACTGTTTCTGAAGGAGACTCTTCGTTGACTTTTTACAATGTTATACAAAACCTGTTTGCTACTGTAGATGGTAACTCTGGTACTGCAACAGCTTCAGGACCAACAACAGCGTTAACAATTCAAGGTTCTAATGGTATTACAACAAGTGCTACAGGCACAACAGTAACAATTGACGGTTCTGGTGTTAGTAATCAAGATCTGTATAAAACATTTACAGGTGATTCTGGCTCAACAACAGCAAACTCACCAACAGATACTTTAGATATTGAAGGTGGTACTGGTATTACTACAACTGCTACTACAGATAAAGTTACAGTTGCGTTTGACGCTGATAACTCTGGATTAAACATATTTAAAACAGTAAGACCAAGAAACACTAACAATGCTGGTACTGTTAGTAATGGAACCTCTGCTGTAGCTGATGCTATTACAGATACATTAGATATAAAATCGCTTGATGAATCTATAGTTTTAGCTGGTGGCGATGACTTTATATCTATAAAAGGTGCTGTTAAAACAGTTGCTGTAGATATTGATGTTAGTTCTTTAAGTTCAGAAAAGCAAGCACATATTAACCACGGTTTTGGTACTAAAGACTTAATAGTACAACTATGGCAAAAAACTGCTAGCGGTAAAAATGAAAACGTTATGGCTTCAATACAAACTGTTGATAGTTCTGGTAACGCAAGTACAAATCACATTACAATAACTTTTGATTATGTCGGTACAAATTCTGACGTTTCAGATGGTGACGCTGATATAAGATGTGTTATAATGGCTTGTAACCACCAAACTGCTGCTGGAGCTAGCGTAACATACTCATAGTAGTAATTCAAATTAAAAGGGTGGTTTCGGCCACCCTTAAACAACAAATTAAATAAATGTAAATGGGACAAAAGTTTTTAAGCGATATAAAAATTCAAGGTAAACATCACACAAACACTATTGCTAGTGATCCTTGTGATATATCTACTTGGCAAATTAATGAAAATGAGATTAGTGTTGCTTCTCAAGAAACAAACCCTGAAGCTATATTTTTTAAGTCTGACGGTACTAAAATGTATATTGCTGGTAGATCAGGAGATGATGTAAATGAATATGCTTTATCAACAGCTTGGGACATTACAACAGCTAGTCTTACTGATACATTAGATGGTTTAGAAACTTCACCTGCAAGCGAAGGTAATCCTTATGGTATGTATATATCGCCAGATGGTATATACTTTTATTTAGTTGGACATAGTACAGACCAAGTAATACAGTATACAATGAGTACTGCTTGGGATATTTCAACAGCTTCTTACACTAGAGAGCAAGCGCTTACAGTGTCAGGTGGTGGTACTTTTCACGATCCTATTGGTATAAACTTTAAGTCTGATGGAACTATGTTCTGGGTTGTTTCACAAAACTCTGACGCAATCCAACAATACACTCTTTCTACCGCTTGGGATGTTTCTACATTGTCTGTAGGAGATTCTAAGAGTTTAACCGGCGGTTTTTTTACCCTTATTCCTCTTGATGAAAGTGAAAATAACTACAGTCTTGGTAGTATAGAAGATATTTGGGTAAGTGAAGATGGTACTAAGGTTTGGATGCCAGACTCTTCATATGACACAATACATCAGTTAAAATTATCAACAGCTTTCGATATAACAACAGCTGTTTACGACGGTTGTACTATTAGAACTACATCACACCAAGGTGATAATGGTGGTTTATATGTAAATGAAACTGTTGGAAAAGCTTTTACTGTTGCACCTTCTGGTGATTGGGTTAGGTCTTACGATTTTGGTGGTATTGTTTTTGATAATGATAGTGAAGGCGGTATTGGCTTTAAAAAAGGCGTTGGTATTAAAGGAGACTTTAATAATTGGGGAATGTTTTACCAACACGGTAGAGCTCATCTAAACACTGCTGATGTTTATTCTACACTTTCTAGTTACGGCACATCTAACTTATCCCACAGTAATGGTGGTACTGTAAACCTCGTTGATGGCACAACTTATTCAGGTGTTGGAATGGTTGACGTGCTTACTAACGTTCGTTGGGGTAGAAATGCGTCTGATCAAAATCCATATACTAACGGTCTTGTTCACAATATAAATCTTGGTAGACCTAGAGAAGGTTCTATTGTAAATCTTAATATTGGTAGAAGACAATCTGGTAACACGGTCAGTGGAGATCATACTGGTATATATAACATTGTGTCAAAAGCACAAACATTTACTCACGACGGTTATTTAACTATTGGTCAAAAACTACAAGTTACTGGTAACGCAGATTTACAAGCTTTTGATTTAGGCGGTACAGTTATATTTAGCGATACGTTTACAGAAACTAACACAACAGCTTTAGAATCTCACACACCTGATACAGGTGCTGGTTGGACAAAAACTTTAGACACTGGTAGTACATCAACATGGAACGTTATAGGTGGTACAGGCGTTGCTCAAGTCGATGCTAGTGTTAGTAGTGCCGGTATGATATATCTGTGTGACACTTTGCCTACAGCTGTTGATTATGAAATTAAAGTTGATTTTCTTAGAAGAGATAGCAGTGATGATACATTTCATATAATATTTAAATATAAAGACGCAAATAACTTTTTTTATCTATCTTGGTCCGCAAGTTACAGCACTTACTGTAAAATAAGAAAAAACGAAGGTGGCACACATAGTGATATTGCTACTTTTGACTATGGAGTGTTTAACTCCACAGCTGACAATACAGCAACTTCATTAAAAGTTAGGTTTATTGATAACAAAATAATGGTTTGGGACATAGATAGTAATGGTTACCAAGCTTATAGAGGTTCTTTTGATGTAACTGATTTTACAAGCGATGGTGCTGGTGGTACGTTCCACAAGTTTGGTATGGGTATTGGAGCTATAGACGGTGGTAGTCATGACCAAACAAATACTTGGAAAATAGATAAGTTTGAAGTTAAACAATTAAGTTCAGCTGCTACATTAAAAACATCTACAAAACATTACATAGAAAACGGGTATTTTGGTATAGGAAAAACAAACCCAACTACACCGCTAGATGTTGCTGGAAACGTGTTTGTAGATGGTGGTAGTATAATTATAGACACTGATGCTGCTGGAGCGTCTCTTACTTGGAGAGAAAGTGATAGCTCTACATTAGCTGGGCAGCTAAGAGGTTACGGAAATAGAGGTGATATTTATTTGTATAGTGATGGAGTTAAAACAACAGAAATATCAGCGATAGGCGATTCTTTTATACCAAAATTACATATTGGTGGTACATCTGGAGCGAGTGATGGTGTTTTACAAACAACTGGTAATGTTAATATAGATGGTAATACCGATATATCAGGCTCGCTAGATGTTGGCGCTGTTAATGCTGATGGTAATATAGCTGTTGTTAAGAGTAGCGCTATGATGAGGGTAGAAGAAAGTGGTGGTGCTGACGTAAGAATGGTTGCTGGTGGATCAACTGGTTATATTGGTACTTATAGTAATGATACTTTACAAATACAACAAAACAGTGCTGCTGCAATAACTATAGACACTAGTAGAAACTCAACTTTTGCGGGTAGTATAACGCTTCCTAGCTCAAATACTTTAACAGGTTCTAGTGGTAAAGTTGCTTTTAGCGGTAGAGTATCAGGTTCAACACCAACAGGTACTACTGATTTTACTACAAAAGCTTATGTTGATCTTCAAATATCAAATTTAGTAGATTCATCTCCTGATACATTAAACACGTTAAACGAATTAGCTGCGGCATTAGGTGACGATGCAAACTTTAGCACAACTGTTACAAATAGTATAGCTACTAAACTACCTTTAGCTGGTGGTACTATGACTGGTGACATTGTAATGGGTAATAACGATATTACTGGTATAAAATATACAGAATACAATGGAGATGTAGATATTAGAACCAGTACTGGAGAATACGCTATATATGCCGCTGCAAACGGGCAAACCGCTTTGTACACTAACGGTGTAAAAAAGTTTGAAACAACAACTGTTGGTATAGATGTTACTGGTAAAGTTCAAGGTGATAGTTTAGTTATAGATGGTAATGCTGATATAAATGGCAATGCTGATATATCTGGTGTTTTAACACAAGGTGATCACATTGAAATAGGTTCCGGTAAAAGAATAAGGTGGGGAGCAGGTGATGCTTTGATACAAGAAGGTGTTGCTGAAAACTATGCTTTAGAGTTTCACACATATAACGGTAGCTCTATGACAGAAGCCATGAGGCTTAAAGGTGACAATACCGCTTTGTTCAACGGTCCCGTAATTATGTATGACACTGTAACAGTAGCTTCAGACTTAATACATAGTGGAGACACTGATACTAAAATATCTTTTGACACTGATAGAGTAAGAATATATGCTGGTAATAAAGTGCATTTTGATGCTCATGATAATGGAAATACTATTATATCTTCTAACAACAGTACGGCTCTTACCTTAGACAGTTCGCAAAACGCAACTTTTGCAAGTGATGTAAGTACAGGTGGAGTAATGAATGTTGTGGGTGGTGATTTAAAATTAGATCTAGGCCGTAACATAAGATTTGGAGGACAATTAGCTATTTTAAAAGAAAGCAACGGAGAGTTAAAATTTTATGGTGGTACAAACTCTACAGATGGTGGTTTTGAATTTTTTACTTGGGATGGTTCTGCTTATAATTCTTCTCTTACTTTAAAAAATGACAATAACGTAACTTTTTCGGGTGAATTATCTATACCAAGTAAAATTACTCACGTTGGAGATACTACCACTTGGGTTGGTTTTGATGATAGTGTTGATTCTTTTAGAGTGGTTACAAATGGTGCTGAAAGACTTCATGTTAACAATACTAGAACTAGAATATCTAATAATAATTTAGAAGTAAATGGAAATTTAGATTTAAACGGTACTGCTAATATAAGTAATACTTTAACATTAGAAGGAACTACAGATGAAATATTAGTTTTAAAATCTACTGATGATAGCGCAGTGTATCACTCATATTACAGAGGTTCTGATAGACATGCTTATGTAGGTTTTGGAAGTAGTAGTGATACATTTAACGTAATGAATGAAGAGTCAGGTGGTTCTATGACTTTAGGAACTGCTGGTACAACCGCGCTAACATTAAATTCATCACAAAATGCAACTTTTGCAGGTAGTGTTACTTGTACAACTTTAGTACCTAGTAGCCATATATATTTAGGTGCTACAAAACACTTATATTTTGATGGTGGTGGTGATACATACATGAAAGAAAACGCTGCCAATAATTTGCAGTTTGTAGTTGGTGGTAATGAAAAGTTTGTTTTAGGTAATTCACAAGCTACTATTAATTCACATTTAAAGTGGGGCGACAACTATCAAATACAACTTGGTACTGATGCCGACGTACAATGGTATCACACAGGTACTCATATGTACATGGATAACAAGACTGGTGATATGGTTTTCCGACAAAAAAATGAAGATAATGATATAGTTTTTCAAGGAAATGATGGTGGCGGTAATGATACATCAGTTAATATAACTGCGCTGACACTTGATATGTCTGAAGCTGGTAAAGCTACTTTTAATAGTTCTATTGTAACATCATCTAGCTCGGCTGTTATACAAACACCAAGAATTAGTATGGAAGCTGATGGTACTTTAGATTGGGGACAATCAAGAGACTATGGTACTTTGACTTGGGACACTGGTAAGATTATGATTAGAGCTCTAAGTGGAAATGCAATGGAGCTTCAAACAAACGGCTCTACAACTGCTTTAACTTTAGACACATCTCAAAACGCAACTTTTGCTGGTAATATAGATTTTTCTAACAACAAAGGTTTAACTTGGGCTGGTGAACACTCTGTTAGAGTTGAAAGTAATGTTTTAAAGTTAAATGCTTCTAGTGGTATAGAAGCACAAAATAGCGTAGAGATTGGTTATCAAACAAACACGTCTGGTACAACTGGTACTACATTTTTAGAACTTGATAATAATGTTGGTGGTGATTTATCGCAGCAACAAACGTTTATAGACTTTAAGTTTACCGATGCTAACACTAACTATACGCCACAAGTTCGTATAGGTGCTCAAGTTGGTCCTGACGCAGATGCTAATTCAATAGAAAAAGAAGGTGCTGGTTCATTTGTAGTATACACAGCACCTATTGGAAGCGACGCATCAGGTAATAGCTCAGGTTTAGCAGAAAGCATGAGAGTTAGTCACGATGGAGATGTTACAATAGCTGGTAGCGTAACGGCTAATGGAACTGTTCTCACTGGTTTTGACGGTAATTATAGCTCTTTGTCAGGTGCACCAACTACAATATCAGCTGCGCAATCAACTAAATTAGGCCATATATCAGTAACTTCTGCTATAGATTTAGATGAGGTGTCATCAAGCGTAGAAGGTTCTGTTCAATTAACAGGTGCTCAAACAATATCTGGTACAAAAACTTTTAGTGCTGCAACAGGATTTACAAACACGACAAACTCAACAAGTAAAACTACAGGTGCTATAAAGTTAAGTGGTGGTATGGGTATTGCTAAAACACTTAACGTTGGTGAAGATGTAGTTGCTTACGCATCGTCTGACAAAAGATATAAAGATAATTTACAAGTAATAACAAACCCTATTGATAAGGTAAAAAGTTTAAACGGTTATACTTTTACTTGGAACGATAAACACGAACAATTTAATGGTAACAATGATATTGGTGTGGTTGCTCAAGAAGTTGAAAAAGTATTTCCTGAAATAGTTGACACAAGAGACAATGGCTATAAAGCTGTTAAGTATGAAAAAATGGTTGCGTTGTTAATTGAAGCTGTTAAAGATCAACAAGAACAAATTGATAAATTAAAACAAAGATTAGATGGTTGTTCCTGCTAGTGGTAATTCGTTAAGTCTTTTAGGTATTAAAAGAGAAGTTGAAGATAACGACTACACTTCTACCGAAAACACGTATACTAATATTGGTTTAGGTGAATTAGCTATAAATACTGAAATAAATACTCTTGGTTTAAATGCTAATGAAGAACCAGATGACACAGCACCACACGCGATGTCAGAGTGGTATAGCTACGACCACGATGCTACTGCTCCTTTTGCTAATGCTAAGGCTGTTTCTAAAACAATATCTACAGGTAGTAGCAATGCAATTACATTTACTGACACTGACGATACGTTTAACTTTACTGAATCTAGCGCTTGGACAATATCGTTTTGGGTTAAGGCAGGTTGGAATAGTAGTTTAAATACGGTTATAAACTTTATTATTGGTCAAAAAACTAACGCAGATTATCAATTGACTGATATGATTAAAATACAATATAGAGAAGATAACAATAGAATAGAGTGTAGATACGGTAATAAAACAACATCAACTAATGCTTGGTATAAAAACGCAGCTTGGTTATTCCACTCAAACTCAGGTCAATATGCAGCTGGTTATGCGGCAGCTGGTTTAGGTACTACATATTGGAGTGCTAGCAATAGAGGTTACGTAAATAGTGATGATTACACAATGATTACTATTACAAAATCAACAACAAATAGTGCTGGTGCTATGACTTTATATTGGAACGCTAATGATGCAGGTGCAGCGCCTATACAAGCAAGCGTTGGTAGTGGCAGTCCAGCAATGAGTTCTACTAATGATAGACTTTGGAGTGTTGGTAGTAATGGTGTTCATGGATCTAGTAACGATCAGATAAAAGCTGGTAACGGCTCAGCAACGCTTTACAACGATCTTACAATATGGAATAAACAGCTTAGTGATAGTGAAGTAACCGAGTTATATAATAGTGGTTCCGTAATGAACGCAACATCACACAGTGCGTCACAAAATTTAGTAGGATATTGGACATGGGAAGGTAATGGTAATGCTACAAGATCAAACGATAACTTTACAATATCTGGTGGATCTGCAATAGTAAATAAATAAAATGAATTATTATATATTAACTGACG
>CEPY01006434.1_pt1 | contig 9846 bp, 8 predicted proteins | sample 530421 | NCBI WGS metagenome assembly CEPY01 (sample SAMEA2620065, study PRJEB7988) | marine metagenome | biome: marine biome (ENVO:00000447); feature: surface water layer (ENVO:00002042); material: "saline water (ENVO:00002010), including plankton (ENVO:xxxxxxxx)" | depth 5 m
CTTGTTGGTGGTGTCGGTAAGTATGGTCGCTTACTCGGTTGGCTTTATGTCGGGGACGAGGATGTGTCCCTTAATGAGCAAATGATTACTGAAGGATATGCTTGGGCATATGACGGAGGTACAAAACAAAAGGATTTTGAAGAACTTAGAGAAATCCGCCGCGCACATGGAAGTTTAGTATGAGACGTGAACTACTAGAAGCACTTAAAGCAAGTGCTGTTGGTAATATCAAGAGAGCAAAGATGAACATTGAAGTTTATCTTTCTAACTCTGTTGGTATTGGTGAACACCCTGATGTAATGGGTGCGATTGAATCTCAGATTGATCTCATCGCTAAAGAAGAAGAAAGAATCCACGTAATTGAAAAATACTTAGAGTGACATGGCAACCGACAACATATATCTTGGTAATCCTAATCTAAAAAAGGCGAACGTTGCTATCAACTTTACGCCTGATCAGGTCAAGGAGTATGTGAAGTGTAGTCAGGATCCTGTATATTTTATTCAGAAATATATCAAGATCATCTCTCTGGATAGAGGTCTGATTCCTTTTGAAATGTATGACTTCCAGGTTGATATGACCAGGAAGTTTCATGCTGAGAGATTTAATATTGCAAAACTACCACGACAGTCTGGTAAGTCTACTATTGTGACTTCCTATCTGTTGTGGTATGTGCTGTTTAATGATAATGTTAACGTAGCAATCCTCGCTAACAAAGCGGCGACTGCTAGGGAAATGCTACAACGTCTTCAACTGTCTTATGAAAACCTCCCCAAGTGGTTGCAGCAAGGAATCTCCCAGTGGAACAGAGGTAGTCTGGAACTGGAGAATGGAAGTAAGATCATGGCTGCATCTACTTCTGCTTCTGCTGTCAGGGGTATGTCTTTTAACGTCATCTTTCTTGACGAATTTGCGTTCATCCCAAATCATATTGCTGATCAATTCTTTAGTTCTGTTTATCCTACTATTTCATCTGGTAAATCTACCAAGGTTATTATCATCTCTACCCCACACGGGATGAATATGTTCTATAAACTCTGGCATGATGCTGAGAGAGGTAAGAACGAATATGTAACCACAGAAGTCCACTGGTCAGAAGTCCCAGGAAGGGATGCTAAGTGGAAAGAACAAACTATTGCAAACACATCAGAAGAACAGTTCCGAGTTGAGTTTGAATGTGAATTTCTTGGATCTGTTGACACGTTAATATCTGCATCTAAGTTACGAACGATGGTCTATGAAGACCCAATAACTAGGAATGCGGGACTGGATGTATATGTACAACCAGAAGAAGGTAAGACATATGTGATGACTGTTGACGTGGCGCGTGGTGTCACGAAGGATTATAGTGCGTTCTGCGTGATAGATACCACCACCATACCTTATAAACTTGTAGCAAAATATAGAAACAATCAAATCAAACCATTACTGTTCCCTAACGTCATTAATGATGTAGCGAAAGCATATAATCATGCGTATGTCATGATTGAAGTTAATGATATTGGTGGTCAAGTTGCGGATATTCTTCAGTTTGATCTGGAATATGATAACCTCTTCATGTGTGCAATGCGCGGACGTGCAGGACAGGTTGTGGGTCAGGGATTCTCTGGTAGTAAAACACAACTAGGTGTCAAGATGACTACCACAGTTAAGAAGACTGGATGTTCTAACCTGAAAGCATTGATTGAGGATGATAAATTAGAATTATCAGACTACGAGATCATCTCAGAACTTACTACGTTTATTCAGAGAGGACAAGCATGGGAAGCAGAAGAGGGATGTAATGATGACCTTGCTATGTGTCTGGTTATCTTTGCATGGGTTGCTCTAACTGATTACTTCAGAGAACTACATGACGCCGATGTTAGAAATCGGATGTACATGGAGCAGAAGGAAGCAATCGAAGCGGACATGGCACCCTTTGGATTTATTTCAGATGGTCTAGAAGATGATACATTCACTGATCCTGAAGGACAGACATGGACAAATGCCGAAACTGTTGGTGACTATGGTGACATGTCCCACATGTGGGAGTATTTACATTGACGTTCAATCCTGACCTAGAACATTTACTCTTCGTTGACAGGAAATGTCGTACATGTGGTCAGGTAAAAGAACTATTGAATGATTTTTATTTAACTAGAAAAGACAGGGGAGCTATCCCCTCAGCATATTCATATGAGTGTAAGGATTGCACTATAAAAAGAATCCAACAATCACGTAAAGAGAAATGTCCAATCTGGGAATACCCTGACTGGTAGTACGTTCACGTCCCATTTCCCCACTGTAAACATCCAAAATTCTAAATAGTTTCAGCATCAGACTTGAATACTTCCAAGGAGTTTACAGATGGCATCAACGCAGCTTTCCCCTGGGGTTGTCGTAAAGGAGAGAGATCTAACAACGGTAGTAAACGCAACGGTTGATAACGTTGGCGCTATCGTGGGTTCTTTTGAGAAAGGACCCGTTGAAGAAGTGATTAGCATCGCTTCTGAAGCAGAACTTCTCGCTGTTTTCGGCAAACCTACCGAATATAACTACGAATATTGGTTCTCAGCAGCACAATATCTACTGTATGGAGGTAGCCTTAAGGTTATCCGTGCAGATAACGCTTCACTTAAGAACGCTATTGATACTGCTCAGTTCACAGTAACCACTTTCTCTGCAGTAGACACCACACTTACAGTCGCAGATTCGACTGACTTTGACGTGGCAGACCTTCTGCTCATCGACGCTGAGATCTTGGCGATCTCTTCGGTAAGTGGTAACGACGTACAGGTTACTCGCGGACAACTTTCTACCGCAGCAACCTCTCACGCCGCAGCATCGGACATCACTCTGATTGAAGCGACCGCATCGGTCAGCACAATCAACGAGGGTTCTACTTTCACCGACGCTGACACAACACTGACTGTCACTTCTGTGGCATCTCTCGGTGTAACAACTAACGACTACATTAGAGTTGACGACGAAATCCTTCGCGTTACTGCTATTGTAGGTAACGACTTGACTGTTACTCGTGCACAACTCGGAACTTCCGCTGCTGCACACACCGACGGATCTACTGTCACTAAGCAAACAGTTACAGCAAGCAAAACAACTATTAACGAGTCCACCTCGACTGGTGTTACTGCTCCTATTATCAAAAACCTTGATACATACGAGAACACAGTTGAGACTGCCTCCAACAACTACAAGTGGGCAGCACGTAACCCTGGCATCTTTGGTAACTCCCTCCGCATCGTAATGACCGACGCGGGTGCTGATCAGATTGTGTATCTTGCACAACCTACATCTGCTGAGTGGGAATTCACCGTTGGTGCTGAAGTTGCATACTCTGCAGCAAACACCTACGCTAAGGTTTATGGATACAGCGTTGTCCTGACTCTTAAGCAAGGTTCCACACTGGTTGGTGACTGGGCAGCAGATAACTACTTCACTGCTAACTCTGGTAACACCACTGGTCGTGTTGTTGCTTGGGATCGCGAGACTCGTAAACTGGAGATCACGATTGATAGCACTTCTTCTGATGTGTTTGAAGTCAACGATGCTCTGACTGAACTCGCAAATAATAACAACGCACCTGGCGCTGCTACTGGCGACTCTGCTGAAATCGAAAGCATCCAGCGTAGACTGTACACTGTACAGAACTCTGGTTCTCCTCGCTTCCTGTCTAACCAGACAATCACTGACGCTAACGCTGCTACCATCGTTATCGCTAACGTTGCTGATGCATACGCTGAGAGAGTTTATGCTACAAACGCACTTTGGGTAAACGTTGCAACACGTCCTACTTCTTCTCAGTGGGTTCTGGATCGCGGTGGTCGCCATGACCTCATGCACATCCTGGTCCTTGACGGTGACGGTAAACTGACTGGTACACCTGGCACAGTTCTTGAGAAGCACTTGAATGTTTCTAAGGCACCTGATGCTCGCGGACCTCAAGGTGAAGCACTCTATTATAAGGAAGTAGTTAAGAACAACTCTGCTTATATCTACTGGGGTGCACACGAAACAGGCGCACTCTTCGATAAGGATGGTTCCGCTAACGGTTCCTTCGGTCGTACTGGTGTTGGCACTGACTTCGACTTGATCAAGTCAACTGCTGCACTGCAATCGCTGGACAACCCTTACGGTACTAGCTCTGACTCTAAACCTCTTGTACTTACAAAGGGTCAATCTTCACTCTACTTTGCTCTGCAGGGTGGTGTTGATGGTTACACACTCACAAGACAGAAAGTTCTTGCTGGTTACGACCTGATCTCTGACGCTGAGACACAGGAAGTTGACTACATCATCATGGGTCCTTCCATGAGCACAGAACTTGACAGCATCGCTAAGGCGCAAAAGGTTATTGACATCGCTGCACTCCGCAAAGATTGCATCGCATTCATCTCACCTCAGCGCAGCGACGTTATCGGTGTTCCTACCGCTCGTCAAATCGTAGACCGCACAGTTGACTTCTTTGATCAACTGAGCAGCACTTCTTACGCTGTCTTTGACAACAACTATAAGTACATCTACGACAAGTATAACGATAAGTATCGTTACATCCCTTGCAACGCTGACGTTGCAGGTCTGGTTCTTAGCACAACTTTGAACCAAGAACCATGGTTCTCTCCTGCTGGTTTCAACAGAGGTCAACTTCGTAACGCAATCAAACTTGCTTACTCTCCTCTGAAGGATCATAGAGACATGCTTTATAACGCAAGAGTCAACCCGATTGTTGCGTTCCCTGGACAAGGCATCGTCCTTTATGGAGACAAGACTGCTCTCGCATATCAGTCTGCATTCGACAGAATTAACGTTCGTCGTCTGTTCCTGGTTATGGAGCAAGCAATCGCTGAAGCGGCGAAGACTCAACTCTTTGAATTGAACGACGAGTTCACAAGACAGTCCTTCAAGAATATTGTTGAACCCTTCTTGCGTCGTATCCAATCACGTCGTGGTGTAGTTGACTTCCTCGTAGTTTGCGACGGAACCAACAACCCCGCTGATGCTATTGACCGTGGCGAGTTCTTCGCGGAAATCTTCGTGAAACCCACACGTTCTATCAACTACATCACTCTGACCTTCACAGCGACGAGAACTGGTGCTTCCTTCTCGGAAATCACTGGGTGATTTAGTCCTTAGGGGGTCGGGGTGACCCCCACAATCTTCTTCTCAACAAAAAATTTCGGAGTAAACAATGGCTGACCAACGTAGAAGATCTCCAGGACAAGTAGAAGGTGGGTTTATCGACTCTCCCATCTTTAACTTCCGCGACAAGATCGAAGATCTTGCCCGCCCTAATCTGTTCCAAGTGGAGATTCAATTCCCTGAGATCGTAACCTCAGGTAGACCAAACGTCGGTGGAACACAAGGTTCCAGCGAGAACAGAAGACAAGAAGAGGCAGGCGCATCTGGCGACTCTCTTGCAGGATCGAACATGATGTCTACCTTCCTCGTGAAGGCAGCAAACCTCCCCGCATCTACAATCGGTGTAATCGAGGTTCCTTATCGTGGTCGTATGCTCAAGATCGCTGGTGATCGTACATTCGAGCCTTGGACTGTTACAGTTCTGAACGATCAAGAGTTCAGACTTCGCACCAAGTTTGAAGAGTGGGCATCACGCATTCAAGCACTTCAGCAAAACATTCAGGACGCTAAGGAAATTGGCGACTATCAATCCAATGCGATTGTACGTCAGTATTCTAGACAGGGTGATCAGAAGAAAGCATACACTTTCCAAGGCATCTGGCCTAGCAGCATTAGCGCAATCGACCTTGCATGGGATAACAACGATACTCCTGAGGAGTACACCGTTGAATTCCAGGTACAGTTCTGGTCATTCATGGATGACGTTAACGCAGGTAATGCGAAACAGAAAGCTGAGTGATTCTATGCCTTATAAATAAACTTATAAGGCACAAATACAGGTTTAATAATGGCAAACCTTTTTGGTTATTCTCTAGCGCGTAAGAAGGGTCAGGCAAGTCCTGGTCCTTCTTTTGTGCGTAAAGACAGCGAAGACGGAGCAGCGCCCGTCAGTGCTGGAGGATACTTCGGACAGTATGTAGACCTTGGCGACGCTGCCAACAAAGCATCCGAGTCAGACCTTATTGGTAGATACCGTGAGATGTCGATTCACCCTGAGTGTGATTCGGCAATTAACGATATTGTCAACGAGGCAATCGCAGGTGATTTAGATAATCATCCTGTAGATGTGGAACTGTCTAACCTCCGCGTTTCAGAAAATCTGAAGCGTGTCATTCGTGATGAGTTTGCAAACATCCTATCGCTTCTGGATTTTGATCGTAAAGCATATGATCTATTCAGACGTTGGTATATTGACGGACGTTTGTTCTTTCATAAAGTAATTGATCCTAAGGATCCGAACAAGGGTATCACAGAAATCAGATACATCGATCCTCGCAAGATCAAAAAAGTTATTGAGTTCGACAAACCTAAAGATCGTCAGGCACCTGTCGATCCGCAGACTGCAAGTCTTGCACCTAAGTCTGTCGAGTATTACATTTATGCACCCAAAGGTTTGAAAGGGTATGAGAACCAGGGCGTAAGAATTGCACCTGATGCTATTTGTTATTGTCACTCTGGTGTGCTGGATATGCAGCGCAACTATGTTCTTTCTCACCTACATAAATCAATCAAAGCACTCAATCAACTTAGAATGATTGAGGACTCTCTGGTAATTTATCGTCTATCCAGAGCACCCGAGCGTAGAATTTTCTACATCGATGTTGGTAATCTTCCTAAACAGAAGGCGGAACAATACCTCCGTGAGGTTATGTCCCGTTATAGAAACAAGTTGGTGTACAATGCTGACACTGGCGAGATCAGAGACGATAAGAAATTCATGTCGATGTTGGAAGACTTCTGGCTTCCTAGACGCGAGGGAGGGCGCGGCACTGAAATTTCTACTCTCCCTGGCGGGCAAAACCTCGGTGAACTGGAAGACGTTAAATACTTCCAGAAAAAACTCTATCGTGCACTCAACGTGCCCGAGTCACGTATAGAGGCAGCGGAATCTAGTTTTAATCTTGGACGTAGTGCTGAGATTACTAGAGACGAAGTTAAATTCCAAAAATTTATCACACGTCTCCGCAAGCGTTTCAGCGACATGTTCAATGATTTGCTGAAGACGCAACTGGTGCTGAAAGGTATCATTCAACTCGAAGAGTGGGAAGATATTAAAGAGCATATCCAATATGATTTTATTGCGGATAACTATTTCAGCGAACTAAAAGAGAAAGAAATTCTCAACGAACGACTTGCTCTTTTACAACAGATGGATCCTCTTGCTGGTAGATATTTCTCACTGGATTATCTGCGCCGTCAAGTCCTGAAACAAACTGATGAAGAGATCAAAGAGATCGACGCTCAGATGAAACAGGAAATTGCGGAAGGAAGACTCATTGATCCTATGCAAATGCCTGCTATGGAGCATGAGCAGATGGCAATGTCACTGCAACCACCCGAACCTGAACAGGAAGAAGGCATTTCCCCAAAGGACTATGAGCGCGGTAACATCTAAAACTTTCTAAATAGTACATAATGTGTGAAAATCATGGCATCACAAGCAGCAAGTGACATCGTTAATGCAATCTTCGCAGGTCAGAAAGATCTTTCTGATTATGTGAATGACGCTATGCACGACAAAGCACTAGACGCCATTGGCGCAAAAAAGGTTGACTACGGAAAATCCGTTTTCTCACCGACCCCCGACTCCCCTGAGGAGGAAGAGGTGACAACGGAACCCGAAGCAACATCCGAACCACAAGAGGAAACTCCTGATGAAACTGATAACGGAAACGATTGAAGAAGCCAAGGTAGTTATTACCGAAGGTAAGAGTGGACAAAAGAATCACTTTATTGAAGGTATTTTCCTGCAAGGTGATCTCAAAAACCGCAACGGCAGAATGTATCCCGTAGGTCTTCTTGAAAGAGAAGTAACCAAATACGATCAATCATACATTCAAAAAGGTCGTGCGCTTGGAGAACTTGGTCACCCCGAGGGTCCAACTATCAATCTTGATCGTGTATCTCACAGTATCACATCACTAAAAAAAGAAGGCACCAACTTTGTTGGCAAGGCGCGTATTCTCGATACCCCTATGGGTCGTATTGCGAAATCACTTCTTGATGAAGGTGTGAAATTGGGTGTATCATCCCGTGGTCTGGGTTCCCTTAAGGAACAAAATGGTATGAAAGTTGTTGCAGACGACTTCATGCTTGCAACTGCTGCTGATATTGTCGCAGATCCCTCTGCTCCCGATGCTTTCGTTAACGGAATCATGGAAGGAAAAGAGTGGGTTTGGGAAAATGGTCTTATCTCTGAGCAAAAACTTGAGAGAATTAAGCACCAAATCGACAACGCAGCGCATCAACAACTGGAAGAGCGCAAGTTATTTGCCTTTAACCAGTTCTTGAAAAATCTGTAATCATAAATAACTATAGCAAATTCGTAGAAATTGTCAGGAGACTACAATGTCAAAAGAGATTGAAACAACTTTGGACGAATCGAGCGTAACCGCTGGCGCAAAACCTGCTGATCCCCAAGGGAAACTGGAGAATGATGGCAGTGGTCTTGCTGGCGTGACTGATCTGGGTGGTCCTACACCTCAGAACAGCAAGCCCGACGATGAGTCTAACAAGTACAAGATCGTCGGTAAATCCGCGACACCCCCTTCCACCAAACCTTCTGCCGCTTCAGGTCAGAAAGCTGAGTTCAGCACGAAGGGTGATGTACAAGCATCCCACGAACCCGAGGGTGAAGTAATTGCCGAAACAGAAGAGCAATCAGAAGAAGAGACCGTAATCGAGGTCGATCTTTCTGCTGACGTTGCAGCACTTACTGAGGGTGAAGATCTTTCCGAAGAATTCAAAGAGAAAGCAGCAACCATTTTTGAAGCAGCGGTTGTTACTCGCTTGAATGAAGAACTTAAGGTAATGCATGAAGAGTATTCCAAAGTTCTGGAAGAAGAAATTGAGACCGTAAAAGGTGAACTCGCTGAGAAGGTAGATGAATACCTTAGCTACGCTGTAGACCAGTGGGTTAACAAGAACGAGATCGCTATCGAGCACGGTATTAAGACCGAGATGGCAGAATCCGTTATGGAAGGTCTCAAGCAAGTTTTCGTTGAGAATTTCGTAGAACTTCCCGACGAGAAAGTTGATTTGGTTGACGAAATGACCGAACAACTCGATATTATGGAGAAAAAACTCAACGATCAAATCGAGGAGAACGTCGCTCTTGTAAGAGAGGTTGGCGCATATACCAAGAATGGGATTGTGAGCGAAGTTTCAGAAGGTCTGTCACTTACTCAGAAAGAGAAGTTGGCAAGTCTTGCTGAGGCAGTTGAGTTTGAAGATGAAACATCCTACCGCGAGAAAGTAACAACTCTACGTGAGTCGTATTTCTCCACAAAACCCGAGGTTACTCCTAGTGAGTTGACTGAGGACGTGAAAGTAGAGAACCAAGACGTTGGTGACACTATGTCCCATTACGTTCAAGCACTCTCTCGCTGGTCTAAATGATTTTAGATCGTAATTTTAGTTCACTTTACCACTAATAATAGGTTAAAAAGCAATGTTCAATTCCGAATCTTTGCAGGAAAAGTGGGCACCTATTCTGGAACACTCCGAGATTGATAACATCTCCGACAAGTATAGAAAGGCTGTCACCTCCATCCTGCTTGAAAACCAAGAAAAATTCCTCAAAGAGGAAGCAGGTGTGCTGAGTGAAGCCGCACCTACAATGTCTGCTGGTACCGCTGGTTTCAGTGGTTCTTCTACCGCTACTGGTCCTGTTGCAGGTTTCGACCCTGTACTGATCTCCTTGATCAG
>CEPY01002474.1_pt1 | contig 9845 bp, 4 predicted proteins | sample 530421 | NCBI WGS metagenome assembly CEPY01 (sample SAMEA2620065, study PRJEB7988) | marine metagenome | biome: marine biome (ENVO:00000447); feature: surface water layer (ENVO:00002042); material: "saline water (ENVO:00002010), including plankton (ENVO:xxxxxxxx)" | depth 5 m
AATAGTACTGAACAAAAATTTGTAGCAGATGGAGGATCAGTTGCTAACCCAACACAAGGAGAAAGTAAGTCTATAGAAAATGTTCCTTTACCTAATGGTAAATTTAGAACAACAATAACTACAAAAAAATTAAATAATTTAACTGCAACTTCTCAACAACAAGCAGCTCCAGGTAGTGGTGGTAATAATCAAATTAATTTAAAAACTACTACTATTAATACAGCTGCAACATCAGAACTTTCTTTTGGAAGTGGTGCTGGACAAGAAGCTACTCCTGTTGAAGGACAAATAAAAACTATACAGAATAGTAAAAATATAGATGGTACATTTAAAACTACAGTAGTAACAGAACATTTAAATATTGATGAAATATCTTTAGGATATGCAGAAACTAATAATAAAAAAATTAGAACATTAACAAAATATAATTTATCCAAAGATCAATTAGATGCATTTAAATCAAGATTATATTATGATGATGATTTAAATATATATGAATCAACTACGGGTGGAGTAACTTATATTAGTAAAAACGGAGATGGATCTACAGGATCTATACCAAGTCCTCGTTATTTTATTAATACTCCAAAAAGAGGAGTAATAGTTAATTTTGATCATGTAAAAAGTAAAGATTCTCCATCTTATTATGATACTGTTATTTCAATAAGTTTTAGCGAAACCAATCAAAGTATTTGTAGATATGCAAATATACATGGACAGACTTCAATTATTATTGATATATCAATGGCTCAAGAAGTAGATAAAAATACTTTCTTAGATACATTTGTTTTAGATAGTAGTGGTAATTATTATGAAGGTACATTTAGTGGATCAGATTTTAATTACACTAAACAGAATGGATTATCTAGTAGTGGCACTTTACTTCAAGAAAATTATACTAAATTTAATGAGAAAAAATTTGAAAATATAGTTGTAGATTATAGATCATTTTTTAATGAAATAGAAAAATATTATAACTATCAAATTGTTGCTACTATAAAAAGTTCAGATATAAGATTATCATATAATTCAAATAACTATATTAGTATTAGTGCAAAAGATAGCTCTCATATTATTTCACATGGAAGTAGGACCCATCAAATAGATGGCAGTTATAAGTTTATAGGATATATAAATGGAAGAACTGCATGGATGTATCAAAGACCATCAGGAACAGCCACAGGTATATGGGTTGATATAGATAAAATTTTTGGTAGTGATACAAGTCAATCTCCAACTCAATTTAGAATACAAGCTATATTAATTTCTTATAACAGTTTATTATTACAATGGGAAATTAATTTAGTTTCTACAACTAGAGAATCTATTAGAGATGGATTTGATTTAAATGATAGTGGATTTCAAAGATTAGATATACCTCCAACTTTAGCTTCATCATCTGATAATTCGGTAGATGCTTCAGATGGCATATATGGAATAAAATGTTATACAAGTGATGCAGTTAATTTAGCTAATATTGCATTACCTCCTATAACAAAGTTTTCTAATGCTTCATATGAAGATTATAATCAAGGTTATGGTGCCGTTGCATTTGCAAATTCTATATGGAAAAAAGCAGGATATGGATATTCTAGTGAAACAGGTTATGATACTGATGCTGGAATGTATAAAAATATAAACTCTATAGCATTTACTGTTATTAATAACAACATAGATTTAAGCGATGGTGACGGTGGTATTTTAGATACAGCTAAACCTTTAACATATTCTCCTTCTAGAAATACAAATATTACAATGTATGATTATTATGATTTAACTAGGGCAGAGTTAGATACATATATTACCTTCTTTGAAGGACAAAGATTTACTACTGGATCTCAATGTGATGTTAAACATGAAAGAAATAGAGATGGTACATATACATTAAAAGCTACTGTATTACATAAATTAGGAACTGCATTTAGCTTTCAAGTAGGTCACATGAAATATCATATAGCAAATGGATACCCCCAAGCACCATATACTTGTGATCCTGGAGGAACAGCTCCTGCTGGTTATTATAAAATAGAACTAACTAATACAAGTGCTGATACAAGTGCAGAAGTAAAATATAATGAAAGCACTGATACATTTAATTGGATCATAAAAGAAAATACAGGTAGCTCTAAAGATTGGAATGCTGGACTTCCATCAACAGGAACTTCTCCTGATGAAGAAGGAGTAGCTGGCTATACTAATTATGAGCCTTTAAAAACTACTGAAGTATGGATGTATATGGATGTTCCATATTTACCTAAAGATGTACCAGCAGACTTTGCAGTAGATGCAGATGGTAAACTAAAAGATGGATTTGGAATAGTTACTACTGGACCATGTGCTTTTCAAAAATATTTTCATGTAAAATATGATGTAGAATATAACAGACAAAAAGGATTATACACTTGGAGAAAAACAAAAACGACTACTAGTGTGCCAAGACCTTTTTATGATTTAGGTTTTACATATAGTGATCCAGATAAACTAGGAGGATTTTATTATACTAACTTTAGTATTCAATACGAACATCAAAGTCAGTTTGTAAAGAATTGGACATTTGATGATACAGGTGGACCTTACGTTCCTGTAGCAAATGATCCAGTTAATAGTGATAGTCTTTGGTTTTTATTCTTACAGTTAGGTAGATCAAGACCTATTAAAACATATACAATGGAAAAAAACTTTGTTTGTATTCCTCCATTAGCAGCATGGGAAGCTCCTAATTTAACTCACTTACCTGATGGTAGTAAAATAACAGGAACAAATATTAATAAACAAGAAACTTTAAAAAGAAAAAGTAATTACAATTTTATTGTAGAAAAAATATATACTGTTACTGGTGCATGGGAAACTGACTTTACTGATGATGTTATTCCTAGTGATATGACTATGAGATCATGTTATTGGAATGCTTATTATGGTAATCCTGACTTCCCATTAGGATTAGGTTATCAACCTGGTACTAGTCCAAACACTATACCTGGAGGAGCTAAACCGTATCTTGCTAACTCTACTAGAAGAATTGTTAATCTTTATAATCCAAATGATACTGATGATACAGTTAATCCTCCAGTTACTGGATCTACTATAAATAGTAGTGGTGGAGCTAACCTAGGATTTAGTGTAGATTCTAATGGCGATCCAGTATTTGGAACACTTTGATAAAATTATGAGCTATGAACGAAGACAAGTTAATATAGGATCTCAACTAGATGATATAGAAAGAGATCATTTCGAGCAACTTAAACAAGCTGGTTTTTATCATAGCGGAATGAATCCTGTAGACTTTGCATATTACATGGATATATCAGGTCAAATTCCTTTGCCACAAGAACCAACAACTGAAATTGAAATTTTAGGAAATTTCTATTCATTATATGATCACTTATCTGATACCGGTAAAATGGCATTAGAGAAACTAAATGAAATGAGAAATAGTCCAGATGGGTACCACCACAGTCCACAAACTGTAGAACATTATGAACGTATAGTTAAAAGAGAAGCAAGAGGATTAAATTTTAGTACTTCACAAAATTTAGGTACTACAGATTTAAGAGCTTTAATTAATACGCAAGATGCTACGGGATTACAAAATCTTAGAAGTCAAAGAATATCTAGTAATGCACAACCTAGCAGAAGTCTTTCTGATACAGTAGGTACAGCAAGAACTCCTGAAGATAGTGCTTCATTAGGACAAGCAGCTAGAGGAATATTAAATAATATAGGACAAAGGTCTAAAAATTTATCAGGTGCTTTACAAAGAGCAGCACAAAGTTTAGGTGGCGTTATAGAAAATGTTTTAAATAGAGGCAATAGATCTAATGATGCAGTACATAATTCTTTTGATCAAGATGGTTTTGCTGGAGCTGAAACATTAATGCAGTCAGGATTACTTGACAGTATATCTGATTTTGAAGAAGGACCTATTGCTCCCGAAGAAAGAGATGTATTTACTAGTCGTGGATTTTACAGTGACGGTCCTGATGTAGGAGAAGATCGTGAATTTACTTCAACATATAGATTTGCAAATGAAGAATTTTTTGAAAGAAGAAAAACAAAAGGCGACTCACTTTATACTACTAAAAGTGTATCTTCTATAGGTGTTACTTATAAAGGTAGAGATGGAGAAGTTTTTGGTGCTATTCTAGATGACTATGTTAGAACAAGGGGAGGATATATAGAGCGAGATAAATTTGAAGATATGATGGAAAATCTAAGTGGTGACGCATTAAAAGACGCACAAGATCTTTTAGATCAAGGAGGTGCTGGAATACCTCATTTTGTTCTATCTGTATTAACCGAAGGAAATCCAGATGAAGGTTTAGCAGGAATTAGTAAAGAAATAAAAGATATTCTTAAAGGTAGAGGTGATAACTATGATCCTGAATCAGGAAAATCAGGTGTAGATCAAGCATTAGAACATATTATAAAAAATGCAGGACATGATACTATTAAAGATTATTTAGAAGAAATGGGTAAAAAATATGAAGGCTTTGAAACTGATTTAAGTTTAGATAACTTTATAGATACAGATGGTAATATTAATTATGACGAGTTAAGAGATTGGTTAGATGATGGCAATACAGTAGATGGATTAAATACTGATCAATTTGATCTAATGTTAGAAGATCATTTTAATAAAATGGATGATTCAGAAAAAAAAGATTTATGTCCTAAATGTGTTAAAGATCCAGAGGCACCCCCAGATTGTTCTAAATGTGAGCCTGACTGCCCGGAGGATAGGGGACCTGGTTCACCTCCGGACCCAGATCCCGATCCTACACCCGGAGACCCTGACCCTGATCCTGAGCCTGATCCTGATCCGGAACCCCCAGGAGGAGAACCTCCAGGATTTGATCCAGGTTCAGATAGAAGAATAAAACGTAAAGTTAAAAAAATAGGTGTATCTGAAAATGGATATAATATATATGAGTTTAAATATTTATGGAGTAATAAATTATATCAAGGAGTAATAGCTCAAGAGTTAATATATACAGAGGCGAGATATGCTCTTAGAAAGAATTGGTTAGGTTTTTATAGAGTAAATTATAAATATCCTAAATTAGATGTGGAGTTTAAAGAAATAAAATGAATAAGATAGATCATATGATTTTTGTATTTACTTGTCCTAGAAGCTACTCTTCTTTGTTAACTAAATGTATACATGCTTGCGATGCTTTTGTTGGAGACTGTTCTAAAAATGAAATAAGAAATCCTTTAGGACATTATGAAAATAATGCCATTTTTGTAACATGTTTTAGGAAGTATGTAAATCAACATGATAACTCTGCATATCGAGCATTTATGGAAGATGAATATTTAAAAGATAAATTTAATTTATTAAATGAAACAATGACTTCTATATTTAATTATCAAGGATATACAGGAGGTGCAGCTATATTTAAACATACAGTCTTTCAAATGAATTATAAAAATATATTAAATAAATTTGATAAAGATAAAATAAGCATTGTTATTCCTAAAAGATCTTCTGAACAAGTGCTTGATTCTTATAAAAAACTTTGTCCTAAAAAAGATGTACAATATATTGAAAATGAAATTATAGCATATCGTCAAAATATAAATAATATTATTAATGATTACCCTGAAATTACTACAGTTATTGATACCAATAAACTATATAATAAAGATTATAATGAATTATCTTCATTTATAAAGAGTACGCCATTTTTACAATGGGATAAAAATAGTGTAGATAAATGTATTGATTATAAAATAAAAAGTAAAAAAGGTAAATTTGGGTTAGCTACCATTTACGGAGAACAGTAATGGCTTTTAAAAAACAAAATATTAAATCAGAATTAATGTTAACTTTACCTGGTGGAGGAGAAATCAATACAGGGTTACTTGATTTTAAAATAAACGAATCAATGAAAAAAGTATTTACTGAATGTACATTATTAGTATTACCAAGATACATATCAGAAGTAGCTGGTAAAGTACAACAAGTAGATAATATAGGTACTACTAACCTTCTTGTTAGTATGGATAATATTCCTGAAGGTGGAGATACGTTAAGATATTTAGATTTATATGAAGTAACTTGGAATGAAAATGGTGCAACAGGTAAACCTCAAGATGTAGAAACAAGAACTTTAATTCGTCCTTCTAGTTATTACATAGGAAATAAATCAGGATCTGGAGAATGGGAGCAAGCTATATTTTTTGATAGCGATAGGTCAGCATCAACATATGGTTTAGAGTTATGGTCAGCAATGTCTTCAACAGAAGAAGTTCATGTACAAGAAATGTTTAGTCATGATTTTTATCAAGCAGTATTTTCAGATGTTAAATCTTATTTACATCAAATGGCTGGTACTAAATATTTTAATTTAGACTTATCAACTTTAGAACAAAGAAATTATATGAATGCAATTTCTCAATTAAAATTCAAAGGAAATAGACGAAATGTCAAAGGTGATTTAAGAGTACAAAATACGAACTCATTTATTTAGAGGTATATTATGGCAAGAGATATATATGGTAATGTAATACCAGGAACAGAAGAAAAAGGAAGTATTGATAACCGTCCTTCTTTAAATAGAATATCTGATAACGTAAGTAATATGTCTGAAGGTCAAGTAACCTTTACACAGGGTGGTGGCAGAGAGCCAGAATATACAAATGTATTTTTGCAAAATCCTTTTTACGATTCTGATAATCCAGCATCAGGACCCTCTGGTGTATATACTAATTTTCCTGGTAATTACTTTAATCAAAATCCCTTTGTCTTTACAGCTCAAGATCAAAGAGATGAAGGCATAGGAGGAATGGAAGTAGGAGGACCTCTTAATTTTGATTCTATATTTTATTCTAATATAGATACTAATCCAGAAGGAATAGGATTTCAACAATTTAACTTTGCTGATACTACAGATAATACTGAAGCAGAAGAAACTAAAAAAGAACAAGATAGAATAACTTCTATTTTTTCTGCAGCTATGGGATATGATCGTGATCCTGTTTCAGATACATTAAGACAAATACAAGAACAACAAGAAGCACAAGAAGCATTTGATTATGGTCAAGATCTTAATAATGCTACAGCAGAAGATTTAGAAGCAATGGGTTTTGAAATGGAAGAGCCTCCTGAAGTAGATATATTAGATACATTAAAAGGTTATCAAGAAAATTTAGATGCAACTACTACTGAAGAAGAAGAATTTTCTCCATTATTAACTCAATTTGATTTTGATACATTTAGTATTGGAACAGAATCTATGCAAGGTTTACCTAATGGTAAAGAATTAAGACCTATCTTTTCTAATATAGAAGGTAGTGAAAACAAATTAATAGGATCAGCTGTATATGATCCTGAGAATGATAGAATTACTGGATATGGAATTACGGATGATACTGTAGATCTTAATACTTTAAATATTAGACAAACTATAGAAGAAGATCCTAGATTAGGATTTGGAGGTATTAAAGCAACTGCTTCTCCAGAAGAAACAGCTCAAAAATTAGCTGATCCTGATGTTCAAAAAAAACTAGCAAGTGCTGCTACATATAAAGCAGCTAGTAAAATATTAAAACAATTAGATACAGTTTATCAGTTTTCAGCAGAAGAAAAAGCTTCAATTAATGAAAAGGCTAGAGGTATGTCTGACTTTGAATTAAAGAGTATGGTTCAAAAAATTGTTGATAATAATAATAATCCTAATTTTAATTTAAATGCATTATATAGTTTTGATGATAGAACTAAAATGGAAGTACCTAGTTTAAATGAAATTTCTGCATTTCAAATGAAAGCAGTTGCAGGAGTTAGCTATGCTAAAAAAGTAGTTAATCCAGTTACAGGAGAAGTAACATTTCCTGAACGAACAGATATGCCTCAAAAATATCAAGAGTTATATGGAGGAGAACAAAGATCCTTTAATGATTTTGATGGAAATAAATTAGAAGCTTATGCGTTTGCAGCACAATCAATTCTAGGACTACCAGATATAGGTGGAGCCGGAAAAGGAAACTTTACAAATATATCTGGTGAAAGATTAAGAATGATAGAAAGTATTATTGAAAATCCAAGAGAAGGAATAAGAGTATTTTATCCACAATGGAAAGGTGATCTTAATCAATTAGTTACTACAGATAATAATGGTCGAGTAATAGGAGGTAATGTAGAATATACAAAAGCACAAGTAACTAGAGCAATTTCTAATATTGTTCAAAATCAATTAAATGCAGAAGTATATAGAAAAGCTTTAACCTCTCAAAAGAACGAAGTAATAAGTGTTATTAATCAAGAATTTAATTCTTTAGAAGCTTCGTTGAAATCAAGTATAATAAACTTTACAGAAACTGGTGAGCTTTCTATGGACTCTGTAACTGAAATAAGAAACTTTACTGAAATAACAAGGCGATTAAATATTGCTCAAATGTCACCTACTCAAGAAAGAGAATATCAATATAAAGGTGCTCAATTATTAACAGCAACTGTTGAACCAGTATTAAATGGTTTAATGAATCAATTAACTGCAATGAATGTTAATGGACTTAATTTTACAAGAGAAGATTTTGACAATACAGAGGACTATAACTCTGCGTTAAAAATTAAAGCAGATTATTTAAATACGTTTAATCAACTTAAAGAGTCATTAACAAATTTAACAAATCTAACTACAGAAGCTCCACCTCCGGCAACAGCAAAACTATTTGATGGTCTTAATACTTACTTAACTAATGTTACTCCTTCTGATGTAGATGAATCTGGAAACTTTACAAACACTCCTATAGCATCTAAAAAAACTTCTATATTAGATGTATTTGGACCAACTAAACAATCTATAGAATTAGAAAATAGTGCTTTAGGTTTAGGCTTAACAGTTCCTAAAGGTTCATTAACAGATGCAGCAAATGCAGGTTTAACAGTTGATACAAATAATATTGTCACAACAAATGCACGTGGTGCATCTGGAGATAAAATTAAAAACTTTAAAGGAACTTCAGAACAATTATTTGAACAACTTAATCAGGAAGCAAATAATGATAGAGAATATTTAACGAATATTGAAGATGCTCTGTCTGTATATAATCAAGAATTAAAACTATTAAATGCACGATTAGATGATCCTTCAACTACTTTTAAACAAATAGACGCAATAAAAATAAGAATTAAAGATTTTGAAAAAATGTCTAAATTAATATTAAAAGAAAAAAATAGAGTTGAAAAAAGTTTAAAAACACCATCTCAAGTAAGATCTGAACAAATGGAATCTTTAGTATCTAGTTATAGAGGTGGACTATAATAGGAGTATAATATGGCTAACATCTTTGGGTTTTCTAACCGCTCAAATGAAGTAGAAAACTACAGTTTATTAGGAAATCAAGATGCATCAACTTATGATTCATTCTTTGAAGCTTTTCAAGATGCAAATAGAATATCTGAATTTGATAATGAACAAGCTGTTAAATTTACTCCATTTGTTTTAAATCAATTTTCTAATGAAGTATATGGCACAAAAGATTTAACACAATCTTATAACTCACCATTAGATATAAATTTACAAACTTCTTTTCAAGAAGAGTTTATTCCTAAATTAGAAACTAAATTTAATGTATCAGCAACTGAGTTGCAAAAAAATTATGACATTATTGGATTGTATAATAATGTTAAGTTAGATTTACCTGACATTCTTCCTTCTAATTTTACAAAACCAAATCATCCTGTTTTTTCTACCGAGTCTATTTATAATGGTACTAATGGATTTAAAGGGGGAACATGGAACGAAGATGAATTTACACCAAGTATGCATACTGCAATTAATCGGGAAGATATTCTAAATTACTTTGATGGTCCTGCTAAAGAATTTAAACTTAATACAGAT
>CEPY01027091.1_pt1 | contig 9716 bp, 22 predicted proteins | sample 530421 | NCBI WGS metagenome assembly CEPY01 (sample SAMEA2620065, study PRJEB7988) | marine metagenome | biome: marine biome (ENVO:00000447); feature: surface water layer (ENVO:00002042); material: "saline water (ENVO:00002010), including plankton (ENVO:xxxxxxxx)" | depth 5 m
AACAATACTTGTTCTTGTGTAGTAACATTGTTAATTATAATATGACATAAAGGAAATATACTTTGCTTAGATAAGTCTATGTCAAATATATCTCCTGTTGTAACTGTGTTTACATTAACATCACTTAAAAGCTGTGTCTTAATTGTTTCTGTTAATTGGTAAAATCCTCTTATCCCTGTTTGGCTCATTGATTATTGTTTTAATTATAATTGCTAAAAAAACTACTGATATACCTGTATGACATTCGCATAGTCCTAATAAGTGATGTATCATTTAAACTTGTTTTTTATTCTTGCTGATTCTATTTCGTTTTTCTCTTTTGTATATTCTAAATACGTTAAACATTGATGTACGTTTAGTTTAGTGATATTTTCAAATTTTGTAATATCTCCGTTAGCGATTCCATAGAGTGCGTTAAACCATCCCCATTTGGCTGAGAAAGCAGATGCTGTGCTAAAGCTATCTCGTTCTTCTTGCCCAAAGAGTTCATCATAACCAGAGATAATTCCTTGCCTAAATTGTAAAAAAAAACAATGGCACCTAAAACTACATCTAATGGAAACTCTTTAGCAATATCACTTGTGTCAGGATTATATTCTTTTATTTTATATCTATTACCTCTTCTATGTTCTATTGGTCTAAATAATACATTTATTGCTCTATGTAAATTATCATTATCTCCTATGAATGAATCTAAGTCCATATATTCTCCAAATGACATATCATCTAATTCTGGTATAAAACCATAATCAATTCCATTATGTGTAAACCTATTTATAAGCTGGTGTTGTGAATCAAACATAGTATTTATTATCTCACAAATTTCTGCTATGTCTGTAGCTTTCATATTTCTAACTACAATCTCTGGTACATTACAAAATATCTCTACTATCTTTAATTGTATAGACGCATCATTAGTTTCATCTAACTTGCTTTCTAACTTTGCAAACTCTTGATATTGTGCTAAAGTAACATCATTTAAACTTGTTGGGATTCTTAGATTAACTTTCATAATTATATATAAACATTTTTTAATTATTTTTTGAGATTAGTAAACCGCATACCTACCAAAGTTTGGTCTACTCATTATTGAATAAGTCGCGTATCTTACAGCATCTATAATATGGTTGTTTTTATCTACTGGCTTATTAGTTAACTTACCTGTTTTATCTTCTAACCATTTATAGTTTCTAAATTCTCTTATGGCATTATCACTACTACTTGTTATATGTATTCTATATCTTTTCAATAAGTCAATACCTGCATTTATACTATCTCTACCTTTTAAGCTTGGTTGTATATTATGTCCCATTCTCCTAAGTTCATCTATAAGTCTAGGTTCTGCTGCATCAAAATATATAGGACTTCTTTTGTTTTCTATTACTTCTCTAAAGTGGTCACTTAAATCTCTAGTTGTCATCATTGTACGATATAAGTGTTCTTGTATGTATAAATTATGGTCTTTCTTATATACACTAACTAATGTGCTAGGGTCATTTGTATAACCAGCATCAGCTCCATAACTAACTAACTCAGCATCTTGTGGTATATGTGGTACCTCAACATAAGTAAATATAGTTGCTTTACTTAAGCCTTTCTCACCTAATCCATATATTTGCCAATATTGTTCGTCTGTTTCTCTTAGTAATTCTATTTCTTTTATTATAGACTTTTCTAAAAATGGATTATCTAAATATGTTGTCTTGTAAAATTCTACATCATCTCTAACTAATACTTTATCGTAGATCCAATGGTATTCATCTGATGGATTGTAGTCTAATATAATTTTTTCTTGTGTTCTAAATACTAATTGTTGCCAATCTTCAAAGTCTAATTCGTTAGCTTCATTTATAAATAATATATCTCTTTTACGACCTCTAATTTTTTGTGGTTGATCTACACTTATAAACTCGATGAGGTTGTTATTTAATTTGTATTCACTATTAGACTTATTGTGGTGTTCTTCTCTATATAAACCATATTGTCTTAATATAGTTATAAAGTCTCTCATTACTGTAGCTCTAACACTTGGGAATGTTTTTCTACAGATTGTTATAGTTTTATCTTGTTGCTTTAAACAGTATTCGAATATAATAAACAATAGTACATTATATGTTTTACCACTACGTGTACCTCCTTGTTGTACTACTATTTTTTGTTGACTATTAAGTAGATGTTTATAGACAATGTTAGTCTGTATCTTTTGTGTTGTCAATTATCTCTACTTTAAAGTTGTTAGGTAATCCGTCTGCGCCTGTTATTTCTTGTCTCTCGATGTAACCACGTGACTTTCCCTTAGTTTTTAAGTAGAATATCATTTCACTTGTCTTGCCTTCTCTGATGTTCTCAAATAACTTTGATTCAACAAAGTCTAATGCTATATTTTGTACGTCTTTTACTTCTGCAGCAAATTCTTTATCATCTTTCAACCAACCATAAAATGTTGTTCTACCTACTCCTACTTTTCTACAAGCTTCTGTTACTACACCTAAGGATTTTTCTAAAGCTGCTATTATAGCTTTTTTATGTTGTTCAGTTTTGTTCATATTAATATATAAACATTTATAAATAATTTTAACTCAACAATGTGTTTTTTACTTTTCTAATTAGTTTAGCACCTGGAACTTTAGCTATTTCTTTTTGTTTAATCTTATTAGTTAAAGATTTATCATATACTTTTAGTCTAGTATCTATAAAGTTTCTTATACTATCTCTATCCCAGTTTATTATTGTTTTATTTATTTCTGTTATTAGGTCTTTGTATTCTTCTGACTTTTGTTTTTCTAAGTTATCTTGTATGCCTTTAATTATTATACGTTTTTTTTGAGCATTGAATTTTTTAATAAATAAACTATAGTCATCTATTATTTTATCAAATATCATTTTATCTCTATCTTCTATACAATTTATAGTATTAGCATGATATATTGCTAAGTCATGATTTGCGTTTAATACTGCTGCTACTTTATCATAAGTATAACCTAATTCGTAACCTATCTTACAAAATACTTTTTTAGCATATACTATTTCACGTTTTCTACTTTTTGTTGCTATATCAAATTGGTAGTAATTATGTAACTCGTCTTTTAATTGTTCTAATGTCATTATCTTGTTATTTTACTATCTATCTTTTCTATTAAATATCTTAATTGGCCTTGTTCCCATGTTCCAAGTTTTACGCCATTAATTGTAAATTTATAAAAATCTTTTCTATCTGTTTCTTTTAATTCAATATTTATATACATAACTATTTATCTTGTTTTTCTCTACTTTTAATTACTCTGCTTTGTTCTTCTCTTAAATACTTTATTTCATGTTGTAAATAATCTAAAGCTTTTTCTAAATCTTGTATTTCATTACTTTTTAAATACTCATAGCCTTTTTTACCTGCTCTACAAACATATTTAATTATATTTCCTCTATTAAAATTTAATCTATATGCTTGCACAACATCTATTACTTCTATTCCTTGATCTGTTTTATAATGTAAACTCATATTTTTGTTCTTAGTTTTAATAAATTATAGCATTCTATATATTTTTGTTTTGCTTTACCTTTGTAATGTTGTATAAATAAATTATATAAATTCTTTACGTAACAAAATTTAGTATTGCATGATTTATAAAGTTTTTTAGCATAAGCTTTTCCTTTACCTTTAAAATAGTTAACATTGTCAGCTCCGTCACCAATAATCATTTGTTCGTAGAAATTATATAATGCTTGCTGTTCTGTTATATCATAAACTTCTCTATGTTTAAAATGATAATTATACATTAAACAAGGAAATTGTTTGTAATCTTTATCAATAGAAACTATCATAACTTTATTTCTACCTACTTCTTTAGATATATCATACCAATATTTAGCAACTAAATCGTCTGTTTCAATACCATAAGCAAATAAACCATTATATTCTTTTCTAACAAACTCATGCATTTGAGATAACAAAGGTGGTATCTCTGTATTATTTCTATTAGCTTTATATGTTTTAGTTAGTATCTTTCTAAAGTTTCCTTTAGATCCATTAAACGTATATATCTTTTCTATATCGTATAATTCTTCTAAGTCATTAACTATTTTCATATATTGTTGATCAAACTTAGCTATACTATCTTCTATATCTCTATAAAACTTATCACTATTGCCTTCTCTTTTAGCCCTTAAACAAGAAGCATAAACCAAACTATCTGCATCAATTAATAATATCATTATTCTTTTACAAACGTTCCATTTTGCATTTTACCTTTACGGTTTTTAATTTCATTATAAGCAGAGTGTATGCATTCTTCAATACTCATAGCATTTAAATGTGCTAAGTTAGTTAATACAACAACCATATCTCCAATAGCATCTTCTATTTCTTTTGGGTTTTGTTTTAATATTGCTTGTGCTAATTCACCTGCTTCTTCTATTAATTTAACATATTGTGTCTGTGCATTACCTTTATCGTATAATCCTCTATCTTTTGCCCAAGTTCTAATATTATCAAATATTTCTATATTTACTTTTGGTTTATTAACAACATCCCAAAAGTTTTTCAATGATTGAACATATATATATCTTTCATTATTATGTGCTGACTTAAAATTATTTCTTAAAATATAGTCTTTTACTTCATCATTTAACTCTATATTATATTCACTATCTAATTCTATATTAGTTGGCCAAGTATAATTATCAAAGCTTTTATTAAATGTCTTTTTAAATGTAACGGTTGTTTTAGTAATATGTATCATAAAATTATTAATTGTTTGTTTATACGTTCTTATATCATTTTTGTAGCCCAACTTATTTTGCCATTCAAATTCTAATTTAGAAGCTTCATCAATACATTTTGTTTTAGCTAATATTTCAAAGTCTGAATAACCTTGTTGGACTACGATTCTTTTTGCAGGATTTACAGTGCAACCTACTTTTACACCTTCAATATGGTATATGTAATACATTAAATTTTTATGTTAGATCTACCACACAAAGGATATAAGTAAGTGTGGTATTTCATACCTTTAGTAATTTTTTTATTTTTAAATATAATGGTTTCTTCAGCAATATGTTCTTGTTTGCCACAATAACCAATAACTTCTCTATCTGGTTTTTCTATTTTTATAGATCCATAATATTTGTTACCAACATGATAATCTACATGGTAACCTAAATGTTCGTATTTAACTCCGTAATATAAATTCATTGTATTTGTTTTATTGTTATATAGCTAATATACAAATAACTTGTTAATAAAAAAAATATTTATATGTTTTTATTATAGTGACGTTCATATATATGTAAGTTATGAGCATAGTGTGTATAAAAACCTTGCTCACTATTTAAACTATTAGCAACTAATTCATGTAATTTTAAGAAACAATAAGCGTCATTACAAAATCCAAACCATAAATCATTGCTTCTCATTAATACTGTCATGTGTAACTTATCTGAATCAGGTGTATAATAAAATTGTATTGATAAAGTACAAGGCGTATCTTTAGAATAGCCAGTATGTTCTTTACCATCATATATACTTATTACTGCACGTCTAGAATACTTATCACGTTTTAATTCTTTTATAGCATATTCCAATTGATTGTTTCTACTCCATTGCCAACCATAGTTTGAGTTAACATATCCACGTTCATCCATGTGGTTATACCAAATCTTAGCTACTTTAGCTATTTCAGTAGCATCACGGTTTTTAGATAAATACCATTCCCATTCTTTTTCTGCATAGTCTAATTTGAATCCACGAGTTGGTGTAGTTACTATTTTTTGATTAGTATCTAATATAGTAAATATTTGATTGTATAAAGCTTTAGTACCATTAGCACTAGGTTGTGAATCTAACTTTTTATAGTAATATTCAAAAGCTTCTGTTACGGTTTGAAATTGCCACATATTTAAAATAATAAAGTTTGTTTTGGTTCGTATACTTGTTTTTTCTTTGAAACTGTTTTAGACTTTTCTATTAAATCTTTAAAAGCTATATTTACATCACAATGTGATTTAGCAACATTATAAGCTAAGTTCCTTTTTTTATTTCTTAATTGTTTGTTATTTGATAATTCAACTATTTGTTCAACAGTTTCTTGATATTTATCTCTTTCATTATATATAAAACAGTCTAAGTCATAAAAACTATCTCCTTGAATATGATAATTATTTTGTGCCCATTGTTTATCTACAACAACAATCATGCCAATGTTTATCATTTCTAAAGTAGAATATTCTATTATATTACTATACTCTTCCTTTTTTAAATTAAAAAAATTAGCACCAAACATATTGTTAGATAATAATTCTAAAGTTGGTATTCTATCATAAGGACCATAAACATGTAAATGATCTAAGTCTTGGCTATCTATAATACTTTTACTTCTATATTTTATATTGCTATGTTCAGGCGATTTTAAATCTTTAGAGTTAGTAACGAAGAATTTTGTTTTAGCTCCAATAGATTTTTCTATACCTCTAGCTTCACATATTATTTCATGTTTAGATAATAATGGTTGTAAATAAATCATTCTATCAGGCTCTTTAAATGTAGCAAATCTACCTAAATAAGACATTTTTTTTCTTTGTTCTTTTTTAATTAAAAAATCTAACTTACTAAAATCATGACCATTATTAAAAAATTTAACAGGTGTATTAATACCAATTTCTTTTATTTTTTTATAAAACACAGTTCCTTTACCAAAAGTAAAAGCACAATCCATTTTTTTTACTGTTTCCCATAGATTGTAATTTCTATTTAAAGAATGTATTTTATGATCATTTTGAAAAATAATTTTAATAGGTTTATCAACACCAACTACAAGTTCGTTAAAAAACTTTTCTTTATATGAATTAGAATTTGATTTACTTGGTAATGATTGATAAAAAACAATATCACAATTATTTAATTGTTGCTTTATATTATTTATTTTATCGTTTTTAAACTCTATTATTTTAGTTTGTTGAGTATTTTTCCTACCCCATTTTTTATCTAAAGTAGCATAAGACTTACAGTTATACCCTTGTGATAATAAATAGTTTTGAAATTCAGTTGCAAACCTAGTAACGCCACAACCTTCAATACCTCTTCCTAATAATATACCTATCTTCATTTTTTATTATAATTGTTTAAAGCTGCTAAATAAGCAACTGCATCTAATAAATTGTCTTCTTTGTGATTATAAGATTGTCTAGATAACTTTAAAGCTACAAGACACATATACATATCTTGTGGTGTAATAGTTTTACCAGTAGCTCCTGATGCTATCATAGCTGCTCTTTCCATTCCTTCTGAAAATGGACCGTACATACGTTCTTTTTCTTCTGAACGTTCATTTATAATCTTATTTGCTTCTTCTAATATATTCATTCTTCTTCGTCTGTTTGCTGTTTATCTATAATAATCTTTAATGCTTCTAATTTTATATACATTTGTGATACTATGTTTTCTAGTCTAAGTATTCTTTGTAGTTGTGTATATTTCTTTTTATTCATAACTTTCTAATATTAAGCATTCAATGTCATGTAATTGTTCTTCAGAAAGTAAATCATAAATGTCAATACCATTAACAGTTACACTTTCTATATAAGCACTATGTGGTGAACCCGGATAATCCCAAGTTTGTGGTTCTGCTTCTTCGTAACTATATTCAACAAATAAAGCTACATCACAATAATTAATAATCATAATTCGTATTGTTTTAGTTTATCTTCTAATTCTTCTAATTGTTCTTGTAATTTACTAATAATTTCATTTTTTTGAGATCTTATTAAACTTACTTTTTTATTTAATATATCATTCTCAACTTGTAATCTATTTGTAAATATACCAATCTCTGTAATACTTTTAACACAATTAGTTATGTCTTTATTATTTGGTTTTTGTTTTTGCCATTCTAATAATTTATCTATTAAAAAAGAATACCAAACTTGATAAGATTGTTTTTGAAGTAAATTCATACTGACTTACCTATTAAAAAACCTACTACTGCAATACCTAAAAACATTAATATTAAAATTAATTGCATTATAGTATCTCTTTGTCTCATCAATTTACGTTCTTGTTCTTCTAGTTCTTTTTGTGTATAAACTTCTATTCTGTTTTTTCTTGTTTGGATATGTAATCCTGTCTTTGTCTTTTTCATTTTATATTTCTTTAGTTAAACTATAAATAGCGAAAGGTGTTTGAATTGAGCCACATTTTTTTAATGTTTGTAAAGCTGTACCTTCAACATAACATCCACTACCTTCTGTTCTATTAATTAATTCTTGTTCATTGGTTTCAAACCAATCTATTTTGTCTTTGTATGTTTTATAAATTTTCATTTTATTGTATATTAAATATTACGTCTCTTATATATTGAGCTCTATTAAGTAATTTAGTTTCTGTTTCTTTTGGTAATGTTCTTACAAGCATATTAGCACTTAGTGTAGATTCTATGTCTCTAAGTTCTTTACGTAAGTCTGTTAGTTGTGTTCTCATTGTTTTGTTATTTTGTTTTGATAGTTAATAGCTTCTTCTAGGTTATTGAAGTAATATATTTCACATCCTAATTTATTAATTACTGAAAGTTCAAATGATGTTCTGTCTTTGTTTGTTCTTAATCTTGTTTTCATTGTTTTTGTTTTATACTGCTAATATACAAAACAATTTAACATTATAAACAATTTTTTAACTATTTTAACAAAACTTTAACATTTATCATATAACTTATCTATATCTTCTATCCATTGAAGTAGTCTTTTTGGATTACAAGAACAAGGCTCATAATATTTATGTTTATAGTATTTGGCATGTAAAGTACACAATAACTTATATTGGTCTTTGCTAAGTTTATCTTTTACCTCAGCTTTAAAACGTTTCCAGTTATTTACATCTATTTGTTCCATAAGTCTAAATCTATATCATTCCACTCATCACGGCGTCTATCACATCCGCAATCTTTATTTAATAATTTACTAATTTTTTTAACTAACCAATGTATACCTGTATAATAGGTAAAATAATAAAATAAGTCTCCAAGTTTCATAACTGATCTTTTATAAATTTTTTTGTTGTTCTATATGTGTTGTATAATGATATATAGCTTATTCCTGTTTCTCTACTTAAACTAGCAACACTTTTACCACTTGCTATTAATTCAAAAACTTTTCTATCATACCAATATAATTCATTAAGTATTTTATCTACTTTGTTTTTATTTTCAGCCCACTCAATTTCATCTATATTCGATTCATCTATTTGCTTTAATTCTTTTATTTGTTCTAAATATATCTTAATTTTTTTTGCTTCTTTTTTATGTATATTCAAATAAATACCTCTTAAAACTTTATAACAATAATAGTGATTAATATCACCTTTATAAGATATATCTAATCCTTTATGTATATCTAAATGAATTTGTATATACATTTCTTGTACAACATCTTCTGCTAAACTAGGATTACAACCAAATGACTTTACTATGTTTATCCAATCTTTATGCTTTAAATAAGCTAACTCTACTAAAGATTTCATTTCATTATGTTAATTTTTTATTTGATATCACAAAGTACTTTAGTGGATCATATATCTCACCAACTACAAATGGTAGACCAAATTCATTAATACTAAAACTAAATGTTTCAAAAGCATATCCTCTTGAATTTTTACAACTCACAGTTATCCATTCTTTATTAACTGTGTTTGCTTCTAATTGAATTTGTGTCTCTGTTTTTTTCATTAAAAAGCT
>CEPY01014338.1_pt1 | contig 9648 bp, 10 predicted proteins | sample 530421 | NCBI WGS metagenome assembly CEPY01 (sample SAMEA2620065, study PRJEB7988) | marine metagenome | biome: marine biome (ENVO:00000447); feature: surface water layer (ENVO:00002042); material: "saline water (ENVO:00002010), including plankton (ENVO:xxxxxxxx)" | depth 5 m
CAGTCTTATCTTGGCGCTTATTGTTTGGGCGGCAGTGGCAGCTATCAGGTCCGTGTGGTGAGGGGTTGATATGGGACTGATTGATACGACATTCGCCCCAATCCCCAAGTCAATCCTTGACGACTGGGGTCAAGACATCACGTACATCAAAACTACAACGCCCCGAACTTATACTCCATCCACTGGAGCAGTCACTGGGGCGGACACGAATGTAACCGTGAAGGGCGTGATCTTGCGTCTAACGCCTTCGGAATCTGAGGGCCTGTATCAATCAACGGACCTCAAGATTATTATCGGCACCGATGAGCTTGGAACGTATTATCCAACGCAAGCTGATCGAGTTCAGTACACGCAGGATGGTGCTACAAGAGAAGCCAAGATCATCAATATAACGAGCTATCGTGGCGACAACCCAGTGATGCACACGCTTTTCGTGAGGCCGCAGTAATGGCAAGTGCTGGCTTTAAAGGATTTTTGGAAGAGATTGATCGAATTACGGTCAGTGCTTTGTATCACTCACGCGCTGCTGCTGCCGAAAATGTCGTAAAGGACTTGCAGAAACTTGGTCCGGCTTGGACAGGTCAGTTTGCAAATTCTTGGCAAATAGAGACTGCAACTTCATCGTCTGGCGGCACGGGAGTTGAAGGCACTCCTCAGCCAGTTAAAGCACCAAGAGTTTCGGGTCGAGACGTTAGAACAAACTTGCTGGGGTCGCCGTTCAAGATTAAAAATACGGCTCCTTATGCAGATATTGCGTGTGATTTGAGACCAGGAGAGTTTAGGGATCCCGGCACAGATGCAATTAAACCGATTGCTCGTGGCAGGCGCTCTGGAGGTCTTCGTGGTGAGCCTTGGCCGAAAGGCAGTGGTCCAGGCGGTAGCGGGCCTAATCGCTCAACTGCAGAACTCGATTGGTTTGTGACCTATACAGAGGGCGGTAACCTTCAGAAGACGGTAGACCGTGCCATGAAAAAAGCCGAGGCCGACTTCAAATGAACTATCAGTCAATTCGCGCTGCTGTCGAGGGTCCTTTGCTGACCGCTTTCAACGGTCTTAGCCCTGCTGTACCCGTATTTTTTGACAACATCACAGCCGCTCCACTAAACACTACGACTGAATATGTTCGAGTAAACGTCACTTTTGGAGCGACAAACGAAGCGACACTCACTTCTAGCGTCGATAATGCGCGTGGAGCGATTGTTATTAGAGTCTTTAGCGAAAAGGGCCAAGGCCCAGCCCGCAATCAAACGCTGATGACGACTGCGGTTGGCGTCTTGGAAACTTTGAACGACACAGCAAAGACAGCAGTCACTGGGGACGTGTATTTCCGAATTGGGGAAATAAATGGCCCAACATTTTCAGCGGTAGACGCAGCTCCTCATTTTGTAGGACAGATAGAGGCTGGGTATGTAGCGACAGTGCTTCCGTAAATACTTTGCGCTAATCTGTTTTTAGCCGGGCGTAGCCCGCAGACTTCTAAATCTCGGTACGCCCTATGGCCACCACTGTTCTGTCCGGCACGTCCGGCGCTCTCTATTACAAGCCCGCTGGAACACGCGGAACCTTTGCCCCTGCTGATGTCAGCACTGCAAACGACACCGTGACGGTAGAAACCTTCCTTAATTTTAAGGTTGGTGATCCTGTCAAGTTCAGTGTTGTCAACCAGCAGGGCGGCACGCCTTCTGGCACGTTGCCTACTGGCATCACTGCTGGTACGACGTATTTCGTGATTGCGTACACCGCTAGCACTGGTGTTCTGCAGGTTTCTGCCACTCTTGGCGGCTCTACGATCAGCATCACGGCTGCTGGTACAGCCACTAGCCCCAACGAGTTTCAGGTTGCTTACGGCGATTACGCTGTAGTTGGCCAAGTTCGTAACTGGACGTTTGAGATCGAGCGCAGCGAGATCGATGTAACAACCATCGGTCAAACGCCTGGTCAGTATGTGCCGTTCCGGAGCTACATCGCTGGATTTGGTGATGGTTCGGGTAGCGCTGATGTTTACATGACGAATGAAGACGCAGCATTGTCTAACCGGATGGTTCAAGACGTGCTTCAGCGCCAGCAAGGCGGTGCAGCCATCAAGCTCTACATCGACCGTGTGTATAGCGGTGGTTCGTTGAGCGATACGTTGAGCCGTTTCATTGAGTTTGATGCAGTGCTGACTTCTGCCAGCATGAACGTCAACCCTGATGATGCTCAATCTGTGGCTGTGAACTTCCGTCCTGCGGCAACTCCGAGCTTCGACTTCGCTACTACCTGATAAGTGTTGCGATCATAAAAATGCCCCGGCCAACAGGTCGGGGTTTTTTCTTGCGCTACACTACAGGCATCAGTGAGCATATTTATGCCTTCTTCGATTCCAACTCGTGCAATCGATCGTCTGCGTAAAGCTGCGAATTTGGAGCCGGTAAAAAAGGTTGTAGTTCTTTCGGACGGCAGCGAGTTTGAGATGTGGGTGACTCCGCTTACTGCTGCTGAGCGTGAGCGTGCCCAACGTCAGGCGAAGTCTGATGATGCTTCAGCATTTGCATTGCAGTTGCTGCTTTCAAAGGCCATGGATGAAAGTGGAGCGAAGCTGTTTTCACCCGGCGAAATTGATGTGCTGAAGAACGAAGTGAAGGACAGCGACCTGCAGAGTCTGATGGTTGCTGTGCTGACTGATGACGAAGAGCCGATCGACCCAAAATCCTGAGTGCGGAGCTTCGGAAAGACAACTGGCTCATGCTGCAATTTGGCGTTGCCAAGGAGCTAGGCATGAGCTTGTCTGAAGTCCGCACCAAGATGACCAGTGAGGAGCTGATTGGTTGGAGCGCTTACTTCCAGGTTCTAAACGAGGACACGGAGCGTGAAATGGAAAAGGCCAAGCGCAGACGCTAAAGTGAGAACTAACGTGTGGCGACTGGAACGTGGCTTACAAGGCTGAAATCCAGATAGTCACCAGAGGACAGGAAACTGTCCGCAAGATGGAGCAAGCCCTAAAAAGGCTTGAAAGTCAGGTCGATACTCTCGCTAGTCAACGGCGAGGTTCGTTAGCTAAATACAACGAACAGCTTAGAAAATCATCTGAGTTATTAGCTAAAGCGGCTATTAACACCGACGATGAGACTAAAGCAGTTAAGTTGTATGTTGATGCGTTAGCCAACGCAAGTGCAGCGCAAACAAGACAGAACAGGCTGCTTGACGAAGAGATCAAAAAAAGAGGCTTGGCAACTAGCGAGCTGAAGAAGTACAACGCAGCGGCTACTCCTCCAAGGTCACGCACCAGCATGGCTGGTAGATATTTAAGGCCGCAAGCGATTCGCGGTCAAACGGCTTTTTCTGCTCCAATCGGCCCTGGGCCGGCAAGTTCAACTGCTCTTTCTTCTCCGCTTCCATATTCTCAAATGAGAATGCGGAACAAGCAGTTATTAGCTGAGGAGAAAGCTCTTCAGGAGGGGTTGCTTCGTTTAGAGCAAAAAAGCGCTGCAACGTTCAACAAGAAGCTTGAAACGCAAGGAAAAATCAATGCAGCAACAGCTGATGAGGTTCGCCTTATTACGCAACGGGTTAAATTGCAAAAAGGGGAAACGATGTACTCGTTTAGGACCCCGATTGGTCCTTTTCCTGCTCCCAACCGCTTAAGCAGTTTAGGTGCTTCTTTGGGTATGCCCACTTTTGCGGGTATGGCTGGGCGCGGTGCAAGAGGTCTAAGAGGTATTGGCGGAAGATTTGCTAAAGCGGGCGGCGTTGGTGGTGTGCTTTCTAGAGCGCTTCCAGGAGCAGCAATTAGTGCTGCTTTCCCATTGCTAACAGGGCAAGGTGCAGGCGGTGCTATTGGAGGCGGTATTGGTGGTCTTGCCGGTGGCGTCTTGGGCAGCATATTGGGGCCAGGTGGTGCGGCTATGGGCAGCTTTGCTGGTGGCCTTATCGGTTCAATTATTGGCGAAAAATTTGATGAAGCTAAAGCTCTCACCAAAGAACTTAAAACACAGCAAGAGCTTCTAAGGGGCCTCAACGACTTAGAAACCAGAGGATTAAAATTAACTATTGATATTGCAAAAGCGCGACAACAGGGCAATAAGATACAAGCCATCGAGCTTGAACGGCGACAGAAAAACAATCAAATTGCACAACAACTTTTTAAGACTATTACAAAGCTGAATGCTGACGAAAGAAATAAAACCGAAGCAGGACGCAAGTTAGTAGAGTTTGAAAAAAACCGAGCAGGCCAGGTAGCCAAGCAAGCAGTTGACCAAAATAACATTTTAAGCGCAATGCGAAAGCAAAGCGCTGAGCTAGAAAAGCAGCTTCAAGCTTCAAGCATGTTGACTGAACGCCGGTTAGCTGGTGTTGGAGCCAAAGAAGCGAGAGGACAACAAAAATTCGATGTTGCAACTGCGCGATTCGATATGTTGTTGAAAATAAATGATCTAGAGCTGCAACGTGCTCGTAATGCAGGCGAAACAGCCAAAGAATACAAGCTTCAGTTGCACCGAGCGAATCTTATCTATAAGCAAACACTTCTGCAAATCAAGCAGGAACTGCAACGCAATAAGCTTGCTGCTATTCGTGAAAAAATTGAACTATTAGGTCTTCAGTCAGAGCTAAGACAAAGGCAGCGTGCCGGAGAAAACGTAGATTTTCTTGTGCAAGAGATAAATCTTAGGCGACAAGCTGTACAAATCGCTAACGAAGGAGTAACTGCCGCAGAGCAAATGGCAGCGTTCCAGATTCGAGGTGCTGAAGCTGTCCGCACGATGGCGATTGAACAGCTTAAGTACAACAAAAATAAAGCGGCGGGAGAAACGAGAGCTGCAGGATTTGCAGGAGCTGGATCTGGAACAGGCGCTACTGTCGTCGGTTACTCAGGTACGCGTTCCATTGGCGCTTTAACTGATCAACAAATTGCAACAAGGCTCTCTGAGCTAGGAGTTACTGGCACGTTTACTCCGACGCAAGCTTCAGCCTTGTTAAATCGTACCGGTCAAGTCAGGAGAGCCCAAGCTGCTGAAAATTACATCCGTTCCATGCAGGGGCGTCAGTTCACCTCAATCGGCCTGAATAAACACCTGCAATCCAGGGGTTACGCAGAAGGTGGTTACGTCACCCGCCCCACTAACGCTGTGATTGGCGAAGCTGGTGAATCTGAGTATGTGATTCCTGCCAGCAAGATGAACCGTGCAATGCAGCGTTATTCAGCTGGAGTCAGAGGCGAAGCTGTGACTGCTGGAGCGGTTGGCGCTGGAAGCACAACTAATGCGAACTACAGCAGCCAGCAGAACATGTATTACGGCGGTGGTGGAACGTCAGTGAACATCACGACAGGCCCTGTCATTCGCATGGACAACCGCGATTACGTCACGATGGCTGACATGCAGCGCGGTATGGCAGCGGCAGCCAACGCAGGCCAGGCAAATATAATGAGGCAAATGCAGCGAAGCTACACCGCTCGCCGGAGTATGGGTCTGTGAGCACCACTGCGTATTACCAATCTGTCTCAATCGCAGCACTGTCGCTGTCGAAGCAAAACTATGACGCTACGGCATCGGATTTCCTGCCCTTTGAGGTTACCAATTATGCCGACAATGCAGGTAGCGATGCCAACGAGCTTACAATCACTTTCCCGCTTGGCACATTACAGCAGACAGACATTGAAAATTTAATCACAAAGGGATCTGCTGTTGTCGTCAGTGGAACTAACGGCACACAGACATTTTGGACATTTACAGGTCGCGTTACTGATGCCGAGTTCAATTTAATAGCTGTAGCACTAACGGTTGGCTCACCATTGCGCCCAATCAGTAGCGGCGTGCAATTACCGGGAGTTGTGCCATTCCGGGTTTTGACGACTGCAAACGCAGGTAAGCTACCTCTAACAGGGCGAAACTGATGGTTAATCAATTCGGAGGTGGTCGTAGAATCACTGGTTACAAAACTTTCACAAGCGCGACTCAAGCGTATTGGGCAGGGGCGATTACATTTGATGCTTTGCAAGCCATCAGTGTTCGGCATCGAGGTCTTCCTCACACTGCTCCGATTTATGAATCTGTTGCAAAAGGAAAAGACCAAAAAAAGATTTCTCCGCAAAGGCGTCGCGGGATTGCAACTTATGCGTTAAATGCTGGCCAAGGTATTGCAAGTCTTGGCGACAGCATCCCGATTCTGTTCGGCAAACGTACCAATACATCTGGCGGCTTGGTGGCAGTACCAGATGCGGTTTATATGCGAATGCACAGTGCTGGCGTCTATGAATGGCTACGTGCTGCTTTTGTTATTGGAGAAGGCGGCAAACAGCTAGAGGTGCCTGTTGAGCGTGGGGTACGCCTGGGACGTAAGACGCTTGATGTATTGGACGACAACTACTATTCGTTTGGTACGACCAACGGAGCAACTAACGATAACGATCCAACAAGCAGCATTGGAACCCAGGGATCATTTAAGGCGTCTTCAGATTTAACGGGTGCTGATGAGTATCTTGGCGGAACAATCAACCAAGGCGAGGTTCGTTGCTTCTCTCAGACTTTTGGCAGTGATGAGTCTTTTGGATTCAGTGGTGAGGAGCCTGACTGTGACGCTGCTGAGTTTGGTGATGTTGCTACTACAAGTATTACCGCTGTTCCGCTAAACACGGTTAAAGCGTTTGTTAGCAATACACGCAGCTGCGAGGTCACTGAAGTTGGTCTAGCTGTATCGCTAAACGCAACTGGTCCCGACAAGGACGGGATTGCAGGCCCTGGAACGTTATGGGTTGACCAGAATTCTGGCGACGTTCTTAGGATCACGTCGATTGCAGCTTATATAACCAACGTTTATTCTCTTGATCAAAGAAACGATGTGAACCTCAATAGTGATTTTAAGAATACATTTGCTCGACTTGAACAGGAATGGAGCGACGGTAGGCGCTTCTTTGTGTATCTCGATTCCGCCACAATGACTCCTGTGGATGGATTTATTAATTCTAATAGAAATTTTATCAATCAGATTGGAAGAACTTACTTTCCCTATGAAGGAGATAACAGGAATCGAAATACGTCAAAAGCAACTGGTTATGCACTGCCTATTCCAAATCCTTGCACGCCGCCAAATTTTGCGGCAATTCTGTCGGATCCAAACAATCCAAAAATGGCGTTTGAGATCTATTGGCGCGACGCAACAGTGGCTGGAAACGCTTGGCGACTGCTGACTCCCAAGCCGTTGATTGTTACAACGGCAGATTCAACAACGATGTTCTCAAACCTGAAAATTCAACATCCAAGTTTGAGTGCAGTCCAGTTTAAGTTTGAGCCAATTAAGCCGGATGACTTCGCGAAAAATCACATGCAGTACAGCTCTACATTGCTGAGTAATCGCGTATCTCACCAAGCGCAAAGCAAGGGCAGCTTCCCGATTATTTATGGGCGCAATACTAGTGATATTTCCGTCAACGGAAACGATGGCTTCAAGATGACGTTTAGGGGCGCTTTAGCGTCGTTTAGCGGCGACGTGACGCTTGATGATAAGTCGGTTAATTACGCCGTCGGTATTAGCTACGTGAACGAGGTTATCCAAGACTCTCCGGACTATCCGTTTATGAGCATGGCACTGCTGAATGTCCGTGGCTTCAAAGGCATGACGAGCCTTGGCCAAATGTCGGTCTACTACGACAACGGCGCTCAAATTAGGCTGCTGGAGACCAGTGCTGATGGAACGTCAAACATGTTCCCGGAGTTAGCAAATTATCTGCTGACGACATTTCCCGGCACGACCACTGGAGCGGTGGCATCTACAGCGATTGATACAGCATCGTTTTTGAAGGCAATTACGTTTACGCGCTCTAAAGGATTGTTCTTTGATGGCGTCGTTGAGGATAAGAGTGGTGCATTTGAATTTATTGCAAACTATGCACCGTACTTCCTGCTGAACTTTGGTATGGACCAAGGTAAGTATGCGTTTTCGATTGCCACGCAGGATTCATCGACTGGAACGGGAACTGCTACGGCAACTCAGAAGCTGACGTTGGACGACATTGTTGCTGATTCTTATCAGGTTGAGTATGCAACGCTCCAAGATCGTGAAGACGCGATTGTGAACGTGACTTATCGCTTCCAAGAGCGATACATGCTTGGCGAGCCACGCACGGTAAGTGTTGCTCCTGCCAACTACACGGGTTCAAAGATTATTGCGATTGATCTGTCAGATTTTTGCACTACCGAAAGTCATGCGGTGACTTATGCAAGGTTCGTTCTGGCTTCTCGGCAGAAGAGGACGCATAGCGTCAGCTTCACTACGTTCTTGGGGCGGATTGATTTGTCACCGGGTCGTCTGTTTACGTTTGACTTTACGGTGACGGCCAGTACCGGTAAGACGTATAAAAACACCAGTCAGTATCAGATCACTTCAGCGTTTTACCGTGCCGATGGCTTGGTAGATGTAGAGGCGATTGAAATGCCGACAAATTTTGAAACCCTGGTCTTTGGCAACACCTTTAAAGTGGTGACATGAGCTTCCCCGCAATCAATCCAACAACCCGAACGTGGACATCTGGGACGTTTGGGCAATCGAGCTTCAACGCTGCGAGTGGAGCGGAGGTTCGTTTGCTTTACGGTTCTGTGGCGACAGGGCATGGTCTGTCGTTGACGTATTCAAATGTGAACGAGACGAATGCGTTGGCGTTTAACACGCATTACGGGACAGTTCAGGGCAATTTTCAGACGTTTGCGTTGCCCAGCCAAGCGTTTGCGGGGATGACGACAGCATTTTCGATTGGAACGAATAAATTCAGGTATGCGGAGCCGCCATCCGTTGAAGCGGTAAAGCCGGGTATTTACAATGTTTCTGTCAGCCTGATTGCTGTCTACAGCTAAACTGAAGCTATGGCCAAGCATTTTACCGGCATCGACGGCAGCCTCAGGGTTGACGGCACTCAGGTCGCAAAGTTGAGCGAGTGGTCGTTTACGGCTGAGACGAGCACGTTAGAGACGACAAGCCTGGGTGATTTTGCTCGAACTTACGTGCCTGGGATCCAGAGTTTTTCTGGCACGTCAACGGCTTATTACTACGTTACGTCGTCCAACACGGTTGATGGTGGTGCGTTGCTGGAGGACGTTATCCGCACTGGTGCGCCCAACACCGTTGCTACGCACACGATTTTGTTGAGGCTGTCGGATAGCACGAACCGTGAGGTGGAGTTTAAGTGTGTAGTGACATCAGTTTCGATCAGCTGCCGAGTTGGTGATCTGGTTACGGCTTCTATTGCATTTACCGCTTCAGGTGCTTTGACGAAGGCAACGCTGGGTTCATAATCATGGCTGTTTACCTCGGGGCGCACGGGATTATTGAATTAACCCGTACCAGCGAGCAGAACTTTTTGAATAGCACGCTGGATCCTGCTGATGTAAACGTCACGGCAAAGCGTTTCAGCTTTGATTTTGGCAACAACCGTTTCATGACGGGTGATTTGCTTGAGATCACCCGGATGACTACAGCTGGAGCGATCAGTACGAGTAATTTAGATTTTATTGATGCTGCTAGCTTTCCAGGCGGAAGTCAGTCGCCGCAAGGGCAGTGGTACGTCAATGTTGATGCAGCAAATGGCGTTCGGCTTTATAGCACTTGGAACCAAGCGTTAACGGGTGGGACAACTAATGCGGCAACGTTGTCAGCACCTGCGTCTTCTTATCCGATTCG
>CEPY01020924.1_pt1 | contig 9636 bp, 5 predicted proteins | sample 530421 | NCBI WGS metagenome assembly CEPY01 (sample SAMEA2620065, study PRJEB7988) | marine metagenome | biome: marine biome (ENVO:00000447); feature: surface water layer (ENVO:00002042); material: "saline water (ENVO:00002010), including plankton (ENVO:xxxxxxxx)" | depth 5 m
AATTATGGTAATTCGGTTTCAGGTTCGTTTTTACAAAGTGTTGCAGGCAATACTACGAACCTTACTTTGGGTACGCAAACTCTTGTTACAAAAGGGGATCTGGTAGTAGCAACCGAAGGTTCACAAGAAATAGTATCAAAGGGACGAAGTATATTCACATCTGAAGAACAAATTAATCTGTCTTCGCCTGATATTAATATTGTGGCAACAGACATTGCAGTTGCCGGTAATAGAGGTACAATCGGTGGAGGTACTACAGTACATTACGGATCTTCATTCCATGGTAATCTTAAAGGTACTGCAGATCATGCAGTTACCGCCGGTAGCTTAGGAGGCGGAGCTTCAATTAGTATATACAATTCAGTTGGCGATTTATTAGTAGATGGAAGTGGTGGAGGAGGTAGTGGATCTGGTAGCATTACTCATACATCTACCGCAAATCCAACTGAAGGCATGACTAATTCTTATCTCACTGTAGGAGATCGTGGCATACGTAAAATTCATATTGATGTTAATGACTATCTGAAAAATCAACTTCTTTTACGAGATTTTAGTATAGAAGACGTAAGATCTAAAATGAGAGAAAAATCTATTCGTGATATGGCTGAATTTACAGCACACCAAGTTTCTAAAAATAAATTAAACTCATCATTTGCACAGACATCTCCAGGATCATATGGAAGAATACGTTCAACATCTGCTCCTCAACCACAAAGACCAGTAAATCCTATAGGTGAAATAAAAGGTATTACGAGAGTACAAACATTTAAGACTACAAGAGGTAAAGCAAAATATGATATTATACCTCCGGCTGAATATCTTACAAATATCAATGGAGTAATAACTCCTAAGACACAAATTAATTATGGTACATCCATGGGTAAATTTATAGGTGGTAATGATACCGGTGATTTTAATAAAGTTGATGATAAAAATCAATTAGCAAAGAATTATTTTATTCATTCCGAGCTTATTAAAACTGTCACATCATCTGGTCCACATCCTACTGCATTTGAAAATTATAGATTAGAAGTCGTTGAAGGATTCTATGCAAAAGAATTATACGGAATAGGAGCTCCAGGTAAACTAGAAGATGAAACATTAACTGGTGATGGGATATTAGATTTAAGAACAAAGGGCAGAGCAGTAGTATATGAATTAGTTGATAAAGAAGGTAAAATAGATTTAGATGCTACTTATGATTTGGCCGCAGCTTGGGCTGAAGTAGGCTACTTTGATAAGCTTACACTAGATTATGACGTGTATGATCCAAGCGGAGTATTAAATGCACAACTCATTGTTGAAACACCAAACATCACATCGTTCAACGATATACTGTTTAAACGTAAAATAACAACTACCTTTAATAATACAGTGCAATCTAATGATGCATTAGTCGAAATAAAGTTATAAATAGATGAAAAAGGTTGAGATATGGCACGAGTAAGATCATTTGAAGACGGTAATCTGAACAGTACTATTCGTACATCTAGATTACAAAACTTCTCTGATATTGACTTGCTTTTTGATAAAAAGCCAAGTGGTGACATATACAAAAAAACTGATGCGGCAGCAGTAAAGCAATCAGTTAAAAATATTATATCAACTAATCTATTAGAGAAACCATTCTTAAGTGATTATGGTGCTAATATAACAGGTATGTTATTTGAACTTGCACAAGGTGGTGCAACCTTTAGAATAAAAGAACAAATTAAAAACTCATTATTTAAATACGAGCCGAGAGCAGAAATATTAGACATAGATTGTAGACCTATGGAAGATGAAAATTCTTTGTATGTTCAGGTTGTATTCACAGTGGTAAGTACGCGAGAAGAAGTGAGCGTTGAAACCACGCTATCGAGGTTAAGGTAAATGACAACAACTATTACATCTACAGAATTAGACTTTAATGCAATTAAGAATAATCTAAAAGCATCTCTTGCTAATAGTACAGAGTTTGCAGATTATAACTTTGAAGGATCGGGATTATCTAATCTTCTCGATGTGTTAGCAACTAACACTCATATGAATGCATTAGTAGCAAACATGGCACTCAATGAATCATACTTAACAACTGCGCAATTGAGATCATCTGTTGTATCTCTTGCCGAAGGTATCGGTTATATTCCGTCTTCGAAGGTTGCAGCACAAGCAACTGTAAATTTAAGTATTAATACTGGCGCTTTGGCCGGTCGACCACAAATTGTTACATTACCTCGAGGCACTAAATTCAATTCAACTGTTAATGATGTAAATTATACATTTGAAACTATTGCTACAGTAACAGCCGAAGATGACGGCTTCGGTTTATATCAATTTAAAACAGTTGATGGTGATACTAATATTGTAATCAAAGAAGGAGTATCCACGACTAAAACTTTCTTTGTAACAGAAAACTCAATAGATTCTGTATATGTTATACCAGATCCTGATATTGATATTACAACAGCTGTTGTTGAGGTATTTGATGACGCAACATCATCATTCTTCGAAACTTATATTAATTTAAAAGATGCAGATACAATTGATGATACTACTAAACTGTATATTTTACGAGAAGCTCCGAATGGATTCTTTGAATTATCTTTTGGTGATGGAAACACATTAGGTAAAGCTCCATCAGCAGGTAATAAGATTGTTATTAATTATTTGTCTACTAGTGGACCTGATGCTAATACAGCTGATAATTTTAGTCCTGTTAATCAAGTTACAGTTTTATCAAACAATTATACTCTATCAGTAACTACTAATACAAAAGCACAAGCTGGTTCTTTATTAGAAACAGTTGACTCTATTCGTAAAAATGCACCATTCTCTTATGCTTCTCAAAACCGTATGGTTACAGCGGCTGATTATAGTACATTAATAAAAAGAAATTTTGGTCATCTTATAAAAGATATACAAGCATTTGGTGGCGAAGATGCATTAAAACCAGAATTTGGAACAGTTTTTATTTCGATAGAATTTAAGAGTACATTAACACAAGCTGTTGTAGATGCAGCAAAAGCTGATATTCTTTCTCTTGCTAAACAGTTATCGGTTATCTCATTTAATCTAAAATTCGTAGATCCGGATAAAACATTTATTGAGTCACAAGTCTTATTTCAATTTAATCCTAAATTCACATCGTCATCTCTTCAAGAGATTCAGGACCGTGTTGAAACATCGGTTAGAAATTACTTTGCAAATAACACAGGACTATTTGGCCAATCATTCCGTAGATCTAATTTGCTCACTGAAGTTGATGCGGTATCTACTGCGGTTCTTTCGTCACGTGCATCATTATTGATGCAAAAACGTTACATACCAACATTAGGATCTAATGATTCAGTAGAGCTAAGATATGTTGCAGCAATTTCAGAACCTGAAGAAGAATCATTTGTTATTACATCAAGTGGATTTTTTCATAAAGGTACACCATGTGTAATAAGAAATAAACTAAATGATTATAAACTACAATTAATTAGTACGGATGATAATTCAATACTCGTTGATAATGTGGGTAGTTATGCTCCATCTACAGGAATAGTAAATCTCGTAGGACTTCAAGTTGATAGTATTATCGGTGGCGCCTCATACATTCAGATTAAAGCAGTACCTGCTAATCAATCAGCAATCGATCCAGCTCGTAGTGATTTAATTGTTTACGACGATGGACCATCATTTGTTCAGGGTCTAGTAACAACGGCAAGCTAATATGAGTAACTTAGATAAAACATTACGAGATATAAACCGACGCGCGATATCGGTAAATGAAAAGAAGAACATTGATAATGTTCTCCCTGAATATTTTCATGACGAGTATCCAAAGTTTAGTAAGTTTATTGAAGAATATTATCATTTTCATGATAGCGATGATTCACCAGCTAAGTTAGTTGATGACCTATTTCTCAATAGAGATATTAGACAAGTAGATATAGATTTATTATCATTTATTGAAGACGAATTACTTTTAGGTCAACAATATTTTGAAGGATTTCAAAACAAAAGAGCTGCGGCAAACTATTCAAGTACGTTGTACAAATCAAAAGGTACTAAGTATAGTATTCAACAATTCTTTAGAGTTTTTTATAATATTCCGGTTGAAGTAGAATACACAAAAGAAAATGTTTTTATTGTAGGTAATGTACATGATTTAGAACAAGAGAAAGCAAATCAAAACGCTGGCATTACACCATATGCACCAGTGATAAATATTTCTGCATCTAAGATTGGTCCTGACTCACGTAGATTTCTTACTAACGATAGACTATATCAGCAATATGCTTTGCTTATTAAAACTGCCTTACCATTAGAAACATGGAAAGACATATACAAATTATTTGTACATCCAGCAGGCATGTTTCTTGGTGCTGAAGTTCAAATTATTAGTGAAGTACTAAACCCATATGTTGGAATGCCGGATGGTATTGCGGATTCTTCATTCCCAATAACAGAAGGTACTGCTGTTGCTGCAATGGATCCTATACAACTTTCTTACGCTGTATTTCAGGATGTTGGACAATCATATACAACAGTTCCTTATCAATTAGGGCAGCTTGCAGGATTCACAATGTTTCAACTAGGACAAACATTTGATGCGTTAGTAGATATGCTTGATCCTGGTTCACAAACATTTGATGAAGATAGTGCAATTGGTGATAGTTCATATCCAAGGTTCGATATTGCTGAGACAATGATTAATTTCAGTACAGATCATTTTTGATCCGAAAAAAATGTATAAATAGTGGTAACTAATTTAAAGAGATAAAACATGGCTAGACAAAATATTAATACTGGTACAACCGCTAATGACGGTACAGGTGACTCATTACGCCAGGCAGGTAATAAGATAAATCAAAATTTCCAAGAATTATATACTATGCTTGGTGACAGCGACGTAATATCGCCGTATCTAATTATCGATTCTGATGCTATTATTTTTAATGGAGATAGTATTAATGTTCATAAAACTCATTTAAAAGTAGTTGATCCTACTCAGACTAATGTTATTACTTTTCCAGATTCAAGTGGTACAGTATCATTAACAGGTAGTACTCAAACGTTAACGAATAAAAGTCTTGACTCTGCGGAACTAAAATTTCCTTCAATTAAAGATAATGATTCTAGTCATAACTATGAAATTGTTCCAGGTGCATTAACAGCAAATCAAAAATTATTCATGCCAGCTTTGACTGATAGTGATTCATTTGTATTTGCAAAAACAGCTCAAACTTTAACTAATAAAACATTAGATTCTGCTACAGCAAATAATGTTAAAGTAAATAAAGTACTCGATACAAATGGAGCAACTATAAATCAATATACAACAGTAGCTAGTGCAGTTAATTTTATAGATGTTAATAATGAAGCAACTGGTAATCCTCCAGCAATAAATGCTAATGGATCTGATACAAATGTAACTTTACAATTAGCTGCTAAAGGAACAGGTGGTATAGAGCTTCATTCTCGTATGATTGCCAATAGTGAAACTTTAACACAAGGTCAATTAACAGCTGATCCAGCAGTCGATCTAGGTGTACCACTTACAATTTTTAATTCCGCTGTAGCTAAAAATGCTACTCTTGCAAACGGAGCTCAAGTAGGAGAAATAAAATATTTTGTTAATAGAGGCGCTGGTACAATAACACTAACGCCCGGAAGTTTAGCCAGTGGTACAAGTGTTAGCTTCACAGAGCACGATGCCGGATTTATGATATGGACCGGCGTGAATTGGCACTTAGCATCGAAAACTCAGGCTTAAGGATAGATAAATGCCCGCAATAATTACAGATAATTTTAAAAGACGCGTTATCGATACTCTTATTAACGATGTTGACAGTACAGGTGTAAACTATCATGTCGGAGTCGGTAAGTCAGAACCTTACGATTCAGCTGATGCAGTTGTTACACCAGTACAAAACATTCGTGAAATACGAAATGCGCAATTAGCAATGCAGTCTGTAAAAATCATTACAGACAAATCATTTGTTGTACCTAGATATAATTGGTCTAAAGGTACAATATATTCAGCGTGGGATGATAATATTACAACATATCCTGCACAACCTTTCTATGTGTATACAGATGAGCAGTATGTTTACGTGTGTTTGGAGCAAGGCAGAAATGCGGCGGGGCAAGCTGTCACTTCAACAGTTAAACCGACTGGAACTGGAGATCATATAATCACAGCAGATGGATATACATGGAAATTCTTATATTCAGTAGGCGCTTTAAGAGAAAATAAATTTCAGGCATCAAACTATATACCAGTCACTAAAGTATTGAGTGTTGATTCATCTACTTCATTAGATCTATCTACTCAGTATAATGTTCAACAAAATGCAACACCTGGTCAAATTGTTGGTTATAGAGTTACAAATACTGGTTCTGGATATACTTCAGCTCCAACGGTCACTATTACAGGTAATGGTACAGGCGCTAAAGCTACGGCATTTATTAACGGTGGTTCAGTTTCTAAGATTGAAATGGCAGAATCATCTGGCTTAAAAGTATTTGGTACAGGATATGACTTCGCGAATGTTACAATAACTGGCGGAGGTGGATTAAACGCAACAGCAGAACCTATTATATCATTTAAAGGTGGGTTTGGTGCAGATCCTAGAGACGATTTAAAGTCTACGGCCATTATGTTTAATGTGAAACCAGACGGTGATGAAGATAGTGACTGGGTTGTAGATAATGATTTTAGACAAATCATGTTAATACGTAATATTAAAGATTCGGCAAATGGAACAATATTTACAGGTAACACTGGATCGACATTAAAAAGAATGGATATTAATAATATTAATAACGCTTTCACACGAGACCAAACAATAGTAGGTGCTACATCAGGTGCAAAAGCCGTAATTGATAATATAGATCCTGATTCACTTTATTATCATCAAAATGAAACTACAGGATTTGGTACATTTCAAAATGGTGAAATTATAAACGAACAAAACGCAAACGGACAAGCAACTATTGTTACTGCTAACGTAGCTGCCGCTAGAGATTGTGATCCTGCTACAGGACAAATTCTCTATATAGATAATAGAGCAGCTATTACAAGATCTAATGATGCTTCCGAAGATATTAAAATAATTATTCAGCTTTAACGGTGTAACGAATGCCCAATACATTTAACAAAAATACTTTTGCTACAACTTATAAAGACGATTGGGTTGATAGTGCAAACTATCATCGCATTCTCTTTAATTCAGGACGGGCACTTCAAGCACGTGAGCTAACGCAAATGCAAACAATTACCCAGGCTGAAATAGGTCGTTTGGGTAAACACTTATTTAATCAAGGCGCTGCGGTTAATCCTGGTTCAGTTGTTGTAAATAATGCATATGAATTTGTAAAGCTTCAAGATGCAACATTACCATCTGGTACATGGGTCGGAACATATCTGACTTCTGGTACTAATTCTATTGGTATGCAAGTTCTCGAAGCAATAGCGGGATCTGGTTCTGATCCTGTCACATTATTTGTTCGATATACTGGAACAAGCGGTGGAACTGCTGGTACGATTCCTGTTCGTGTTTCTGCAGGGGAAACATTGACAGGTGGACCGGCAACTGTAACTGTACAATCAACAGATACTATTGCTAATCCAGCAACAGGTCAAGGTACGAAAGTATCGATTGCATCTGGTGATTTCTTTGCAATAGACAGATTTGTATTTGCAAAAGAACAAAGTTTTATTCTTTCTAAATATACAAATAATCCTGATGCCACAATCGGATTTAAAGTATTAGAAGATATTATTACTACATCAGATACAAATGCTCTATTCGATAACCAAGGTGCATCGCCAAATACATCTAGTCCAGGTGCTGATCGTTATCGTATTAGATTAGAAATTGCAGACGAAGCAGATTTAAATAGCGATGATAACTTTGTATATGTTGCAAAAATCAGAGCAGGTAAAATTGCCACACAAGTTACAGGCGTAGAAGATTATAATAAAGTAAATGATATTCTTGCTTTACGTACAACAGAGGAATCAGGTAATTATATTGCTCAAAAATTTGATTTAACTTTTGAAACAGATGATTCAGATGCAACTAAATTAAATTTTAATATTAGTCGAGGCGTAGCGTATGTTGATGGTTATAGATCTATTGTAGATGTTCCAAAATCATTACCAGTTGCTAAGCCACGTACTACTATAGCATCTAATAATAACGTTGTATCTGTCGATTACGGTAATTATGTAAAAGTCTATGGTAACAATAACCGTAGTATACCAGATTTTGGTGTATTTGAAACAGTCAATTTACGTACTAATACAGGTCATGGTGGTTCAACAATTGGTACAGCTCGCGTAAGAGCAATTGTAGAAGATGGTTCTAATTATAAACTATATCTTTTCGATGTTAAAATGAATGCTGGTGTAAACAAGCAAACCACAAGATCTATTGGTACAAGTAGTAGTAATTATTTTAATGCCATCATAGAAAATTCTCAGGTTAGATTTTATGACACTAACGATGATACTCTTTTATTTCCGTTACCAGCAGGACGTCCACAATCGGTAACTGATATTTCTCTTACTGTTCAACGAATACAGAAAAATCTAACATTAGACGGATCTGGAAATGGTTCGCTTACAAACCTTACAACACCAGGTGAAACATTTGCCGATCAAGATTTATGGGCAGCTTCATCAGCCGCCGCTTCTGCATATGCTCCAACAATTGTATCTGGCGGTAATGCTAGTACATCAGCTCAGATAGGTGGTGGTCCAGCAAGTACAAACGTTAATGTTGCATTCTATGTAAACAAAGCAAACGGTTCTGTAAGAAATAAAGTTTTAACAGAAACTACTGAAACAGTAACTCCTGATGGATCTACAGGTAATGTACAATTACAAAACGTAGACATCTATGAAATTATACGTATGACTAACGTTGATTCAGATGGATCTAGCGTTCTAAATCGTTATACACTTGATAACGGCCAACGCGATACAATGTATGATCGTGGTAAAATGGTTAAGAAAACAGGCCAATCAACACCCGGTAATGATGTCTTTGTAAGATATAAGTACTTTGCTCATGGTGCGGCCGGTGATTTCTTTGCTGTAAATTCTTATACAGGTCAAGTAGATTATAACGATATTCCAACATATACAACCACAGCGGGCACTAATTTTGAATTACGCAACGTAATAGATTTTCGCTCGTCTGTTAATACCTCTGGTACTTTTAGTGGTGGTAATGCAAGAATTAATGAATTACCACGTGACGCTGATACTGTACAATTTGACGTATCTTATTACCAAGGTAAAAATGCAAGAGTAATTATCGATCGGTTTAATAATGTATCGGTTCTTGAGTCAGAACCAGATCTAGTCCCCCAGTTCCCCCCAGTACCTGCTAACAGCATGGAACTATATCGCGTTGAAATGAATCCTTATACGATTCATGACTCTGACCTATCAAAAGAACGAGTACCTGCTAAACGTTATACAATGGCAGATATTGGTAAATTAGAAAGTCGTATCGATAATCTAGAAGAAGTAACAGCTCTTAATATGTTAGAGCTAGAAACAGACACACTAGCTGTCTTAGATGCTTCCAATAACTCTCGACTAAAATCAGGTTTCTTTGTAGATAACTTTGCAGACCAATCACGTTCATTTAC
>CEPY01010438.1_pt1 | contig 9612 bp, 10 predicted proteins | sample 530421 | NCBI WGS metagenome assembly CEPY01 (sample SAMEA2620065, study PRJEB7988) | marine metagenome | biome: marine biome (ENVO:00000447); feature: surface water layer (ENVO:00002042); material: "saline water (ENVO:00002010), including plankton (ENVO:xxxxxxxx)" | depth 5 m
AATGTTAACAAACTGTCGGCGCGCTATCCAGAAGGTGCGTTTGAAGTATTCCGATCCGAGAACCGACGAGAAGGAGATATCTGATCCTGGTATCAGAGAAGCTCTAAAACAAACACTCATTGGGTTTTCTATAGATCCAAGAGTGTTAAGAAAGAAATAAATAGAGGGGAAGAACTCCCCTCTTTTTTAATGAACTATGGAGAACAGGTAGTTGCTTTTGTTACAGCATTCAAAGATTTTGAACATACTACAGTCAAGAGTGCTAGCAGGAAGCAAGTAACAGTTATAGTAAGGGATAGTAATAGATCCACCACACAAAACTCTGTCGAGAGTGCTTTGAAGAAAAATGGATTTTCTTCGAACCTAGTGACCAGAGAAGTGGTAGGATCTTCTACGTTCCCTGCTACTGTTGTACAGATGAAAAATTCCAAAGGAATCATCATCTATAAACCAAAGAAAGGTGGTGGTTCTGGTGCTGGTGCTGCACAAACAAAATTAGCGGAATGTTCTCAGTGTTTGTATGCATCTTTGGCATTCAATGTCAAGGGTGGTAAAATAGATGCAACAGATATCTCTCTACCAAATTTCAAGAAAGCTGCAAAAGGTATTGATGTAGATGAGTTGTTTGAAAGTATGACAAACAACTTAGATGATGAGTGGATAAAGTCTTCTATTGAAGGCGCAAATATGTTGTATGGAAAGTATGGTGGTTCAGGATGGAAATTTCATCGTGGTAGTTCATCTGTAGCAATAATTGAAAATCAATTCAAAAAATTAAACAGACTAGAGAAAGAGTTTAGTAATTTAAATAAGTGGAGTCCTGCGGATATATACATGACAAAGGGCATGACTGCAGTCGATTGGAACAAGATAAAAGGAACCAAGACTATAAAAAGTTTAAATGAAGTTTTGGTTGAATTTATTAATGATGAAAAACTAATTGGTGTTTCCTTGAAGAAAATTGTTGGTAACGCCAAACCATTTAAATTCTACAATCTAACCAGTGACAGAAATGTAGAGGACATTGGATTTCATGGTGCAGTGATATCAAAGACAGGTAATCCATTTTCTAGTATTGATGTTTATATAAATTGGAAATCTGGACGTGGTAACGAAATTCAATTCAGAACTACAACTGGACAAGCAAAAGGTTGGCAAGGAGAAATTAAAGGATCAAATGCAAACCAAGGAAAGATATCTTTTGGTCCTGTAAATACCGTATTAAAACAGTTTGGTATAAGTGATTTACCAAACTATACTTCTTCTACAAGATTATCATCTGAGTCTCTAGCAAAAGAAATTTTCAGGGACTTGGAAAAAATTGGTGGGGTCGCGGTGGACGAAAAAACTTTTGTCACATCAGCCCTTGCAATGGAGGACAAATGGCAGTATAGTAAGTATACAGGAATAAAACTCGCGAGGACGATCGTTGACCAGTCACCAAGTGATAGAGACAAGTTGGTTCAGGCGTTGTACTTATATGCAAACTCACAGTCTCCTCTCTCTGGTCCTTACGGTAAAATAGAATAATGGCAAAAAACACTCACCTAGAACACCTTGAAGATGATATCCTCAATCTTGGATCTGAGGGTGGTAAGTCTGCGATCAATTTTTTAAAGTCCTTGGGTCGTATGCTTTCCCAAGGTGACAAAAATAAATCCATGAAGATTACCACTAAGTGGGATGGCGCTCCTGCAATTATATGTGGCATCGATCCTACATGGGAAACTTTCTTTGTTGGTAATAAATCAGTATTCGCTAAAACTCAACCTAAGATTTGTTACTCTGAAGATTCTGTAGATGAATATTATCCTACTGGTGGACTTAATCAAATTCTGAAGGATTGCTTTAAATATCTTTCTAAGTTAAATATTAAAGGTGTCATTCAAGGAGATCTTCTCTTCACTGAAAACACTAAGACAGTTGCTAACGTTGGTGGAAAACGTTGTGTGATATTCACTCCTAACACGATTACATATGCGATCCCCCTTGATACAAAACTTGGTCAACGTGTTAACAATTCTAAAATTGGTATTGTTTTCCATACCACTTATTCTGGTACTTCTATGGAAGGGATGTCTGCAGGATTTGGTGTCGATGTATCTCCGTATCAGGGACATGATGATATTGCTGTTTTCTCTTCCGACTTCAGTGACGCAAGTGGTTCTGCAAACTTTACTCCCCAAGAACTGACTAAGTTTAGTTCTGCAGTAAATCGTGCGGAGGGTTCTCTTCGTCAAGCATCTAAGTTCCTTGACGTTATGAAGGGATCCGATCGTTATGCTTTCAATGCGATCTTCAAACAATTCTTTAATACTTATATTCGTGGTGGTCGTGCTATTCCTTCTACGAATAAAGTTGTTGGTGACTTTGCACGATACTATTCTGAATTGATTGACAAAGAAATCCAGAAGAAGAAAACTCCCGCTGCACAACAGAAGTGGACTAAACTTAAGGATGATGGTTTGAAATTTATCGCTGCAAACCAAAGATCCATCTACATGACTGTTGCATCATATAAGAATTTGACAGAAGCAAAACTGATGGTCATCCGTCAACTAGAGAAAGTAAAAGATATCGGTACGTTTATTAAAGACGGAAATGGATATCGTGTTACCGCACCAGAAGGATTTGTTGCGATCAAATCTGGTCGTGCTATGAAACTGGTTGATAGACTTGAGTTCTCGGTCGCTAACTTTACAGTTGATAAGAACTGGGACAAATAAATAGTTTATAGCTTAACTTGCGTTTAATTTAATGAAATCTCTTAGCAACTTTTTTGGTGAAGCGAGGACAAAAGCAGGATTAGAAGCGGAAAAGAAAGGTTTAACACACACTGGTAAAGGATATTACGCAGATACCAAAGGTAACATTGTTGCTAAGTCTGAAGGTGGTGGTCAGAGACTATCTTCAGTATCTAAGGCTGAGATCCAAAAGATGGAAAAAGGTGAACCATTAAATGGTCCTAGTTCCGTTGCAGATGTACAAACTCTTCAACAGTTTGCTGCTAAAGCAAAACAAGCTCAACAACAACCTGCTGCTGAAACTCCGTCACAAGAAACAAAGAAAGACGAAAAGAAAGATGATGGTTCTCAAGTTCCTAGGAACGAGGGTGGACCTTCTATTGTAATTACTTTCGGTCGTTTCAATCCCCCACACATCGGTCATTTAAAACTGATGGATACAGTTGCTGATGAAGCATACAAGGATGGATCTGACTATATGATCTATCCAAGTCATAGTCAGGATGCAAAAAAGAATCCATTTGATCTTGCAACCAAACATAATGTTATGAGTACGATGTTCCCACATCATGCAAATAATATTTCAGGTGATTCTAATTCTGGTAGAAACATCTTTGATGTTCTAAAAGATTTACATGGTAAAGGTTATGATAATGTCAAGGTTGTTGTTGGTGATGACCGTGTAAAAGAGTTCTCTAATATCACAAGCAAGTATAATGGTAAGACATATAACTTTGGTAAACTGGATGTTATTAGTGCTGGTGCAAGAGATGAAAAGTCTGATGATGTAGAAGGTATGTCTGCATCTAAGATGAGGAAAGCAGCAATGGATAATGATTATGATGCTTTCAAGAAAGGACTTCCAAAAGATCTAAAGGGTTCTGAAGCAAAGAGTATCTACAAACAACTTCGTAGATCAATGAACATTGAAGAAAGTTTGTGGGAAGTTGCTCCCAGATTAGATTATGAAAATCTTCGTGAGGAATACTTCCAAGAAAACATTTTTAATGTTGGTGATATTGTTGAGTGTTTGAATACTGGAATTGAAGCGGAGATTATTGTTAGGGGTTCTAACTATGTGATTGTTTTGGATGAACATGGAGAGACATTCAGACAATGGTTAGACAATATTACTGAGAAGGCACATTGGGAAGTTGGTACTGATGTATATCGTGCCGCATTGCAAGCTTTAACACCAGGAGAGAAGGTACAATCGTTTACTGGTAAATCTGTACCAGAACCTGGGACTCCTCCAGTCACACAATCTGTAAAGAAAAAGACCACTAAATAGTACTAAAAAGAGAAAATCCTATTATGGACATTAAAAACGTAGCCTCTTATTTGGCTTTAGAACCCTCTCAACTTATTCGTGCGGAAAGATTTCTTGAGCAAGGTCTCGGTATGTTTGACCGCGATGAGGAATTGACTGAAGCATATTTGAAGGAACACCTTGCTGGTGAAACTTTAAAGTATGCTATGCAACTACTAGATGAATCCACCACTTCATATATGGGTGTTCAGATTCATAATCAAGGTGGTAAGTTCAGTGCTCCTACTGCTGGTGTTTATGGTTCTGGTTCTAGACCAGAACTAAAGAAAAAAATTAAAGAAAAGATTCTCAAAAGAAACGAAAGAGAAAACAAAGCAGCTGCTTTGAAGAAGGAAGAACTTGAGTTGCAAGAAAAGAAAATGTCGAAGGCTGCTCATAAGAAAGCAGCTAAAGCTGGTAAGCGTTGGCAGGATTCTGATGGTGATGGTAAGTGGTACGAACCAGGTGAAGACGTAAAGAAAGAGTCTGTTGAAGTTGATGAAGAACTTCAGATGAAGGGAAAGAAGAAGGGTAATGTAGTTATCAATCCAGTTGTTAAGACAAAGGTTGATGAAGACGCAGACGCTTCCAAGAAGATGCAGATTCAGAGAAAGCAGTTGATGCTTAACAGACAAAAAGTTGCACTTCAACAGAAAGCAACAACTCGTAAGAAGTCTGCTGACATGCATTTGGAATCAACTGAAGATCTCCAGGAAGTTGATGTAACAACTAGATCTGTACAGTATGGTGCGGAGATTGAAGACACTACTATGAAACCAAAGAAAGAGAAGAAGTCACTCAAAGACTTCAAAAAACTTTCTATGGGTAGAACTAAGTCAGAGTCTGTTGAAGAAGTAGAAGAGGTTGATGAAAGCCTAAAGCAAGCACGTAAGAATGTTGGTGCTGACAAGTGCTGGAAAGGTTACAAGGCAAAAGGAACCAAAATGAAAGATGGTCGTCAGGTTCCTAACTGTGTAAAGGAAGATGAGGCTATAGAAGAAGGAAAAAAGGGCCTTTGGGATAATATTCACGCCAAACGTAAACGTGGTGAGCGTCCTGCTCGCCCAGGTGAGAAAGATTATCCCAAGACTTTAAACGTAGAAGATAAGGAAGAGTTTGAGATGGATGAGGCAACTTATCCTCAGGATTTCAAAGGTGGTCCTGTAGCAAAAAAGAAAACAGGTAAACCCAATGCTCAGGGTGACTATGGTAAGAAGGACATCAATGAAGAGGATGCAGATCGTTTGAGAGATCGCCGCATGGAACGTGGTGGTGTTGATGGTAATACTAATTACAGAAAAGCACCTAAACCTACTAACACTGCTGGTAAAAAGAAACCTTATGATGGTATGTCTGCAATGGACAAAGTGAAAGCAGATATCCGTGCCAAGTATGGTCACGGTGCTATCATGGATACGAAAAAGAAGTGATACTAAATAGTGTGGCTCGCGTTTGAGGCACGCTATTATGTTATCCGTTTTACTACCACTAGCATCAAAAATTGTTGATGCTGCTATTGCTAAGATTCCTGATGATGCGGAACTTGGCGAGAAATTGATTGAAATCTGTTTACATATTTTAAGAAAGGCTGTCACTCTTACAAAGACTGACATCGATGACCAGCTACTTGCTGTTGTCGAAAAAGCAATTCTTACTAGAGAAGAAACACCTGCAGAATAGTAACTTAGGGGGCTTACGCCCCCTTTGTTATAAATAATGTATAGGAATACAAACTTATAAGGAGACCAATGGCAATTTTTGGAACCATCGATGCCGCAACTTTTTCCAACAATGTAGGTGTCACAATTAACGACGCTACCGTCACTAAGAACGCCGCTGATACAGTTGCGGAAGGTGATGTTCTAGAATTGGGTGGAGTCGCGTATATCGTCAGAACAGTAACAAGCACTACTTCAATTGAACTGCATAAAGCATATGCAGGTTCTACCAACAGCGCACTCTCTGGTGCGGTAAGACGTACTCCACCTAAAAAGGTTGCTGAATTTGTAATTAAAGGTGGAGATTCAATCACTGACTATCAACTAGTTTTTGTTGATAACACTGAGGATGGTATTGCTGCTAACAAGACTCGCGGTATTTGGGGTCCTGGTTGGTGGTTATATAGAACATACACTGACGTTTCAGGTAGAACTCGTCACAAAGCAGAATGTCTTGCTGTAACACAAGCAACCGCTGCAGCTGCTGGTGATGATGCTGATGATACAATCGCAGCAGATGTTGCTGAGACCATTACTATTGGTACTCAACCTGCTAACCAGAATACATCTTCTGGTGCTGCAACATTCAGTGTTGCTGCAACTGCATCTGCATCTGGTACTCTTGCATATCAGTGGCAGAAGAGAACCAGTTCCTCTGGTCGCTTCTCTAATGTCTCTGGTGCAACCAGTGCATCTCTCGCGTTGACTGGTCAGACTGCTGCTGCAACTGGTAACCAGTACAGAGTTAAGATTACTACCTCTAAGGGTGCTGCTGAAGTTACATCTAATGCTGCAACTCTAACATTTGTTTCCTGATGATTAGTTGATACATGAAATTTACTGAGTTGAATGATGATAATTTTTTATTATTTGCAATAAAATATTATGACAACCCCCAATGTTCAACAAGAGATGATTTTTATGAAGATCTGAAGAGGTTTAAATATATAAAAAGACTTCTTAAAAAATATATAAAGAGTGGAGATCTCAAAACTCATCTTTTGTTGAATCATATAATTATAATTTATAATATATTTGGTGATGCTGGAACTCCTCTCTTGTTTTATAAACTTGAGAAAGAGTATTGGTCTGCGCTAAAATCTATTTTAATTTTCTTATCAAGAATAGATGAGAATGATTTAACTAATGTTATTATCGATCAATATTGTTTAGAAGAGTTAAATAAAATATGATGGACAAAAGTTACGTACAAGGAATGTGGGAAGATTCCATAGCCAATAGTGTGACTGGTGGAGCTATAGCTGGTCTCCCACCAGATGAACCTCCTGTATATAGAAAAAAACAGAAGAAAAAGTATGATGGTAGACGTAAAGATGTTCGTGAATTTGTAAGTAAACTACTAAAGAAAAGAAAGCAAAGAGAAGAAAAAAAGTCAAAGAAAAAATCTTGTGAGTGTTCTCATACTTTAGAAGAAGAACTTGCAATTCTTCAAGAGAGTGGTGGTAAAGTAATTGACCAGTTAAAAAAGATTGCAATGTCTGGAGGAACTGGTACTGTAAAATTTGATGATGGATCTGGTCAACCAGTAGAACCCGCAGAAGCTGGAAAGATAGTAAATCTATATCAAAACTTGAACGCCAGTAATAGAGTAAAGATGATTAAGTCTATTAATTCTTCTACAAGTGCTTACGAAAAAGTAAAAGCATTCGCACAATCAAGGACTTAAAATGGCGTTTTTTAATTCCGATAAAAAGTTAGCAGTTTTAGAAAGTAAATTTGATATCTACGAAAACGTATCCAAGGAAATGTTGGATAAGTTAGATCGTGCTGTAAACACTATATCGGAGAATAGTAATAGAGTCGCTGTAATATTAGAAAGACATGAAGGAAAATTGAATGATAGTGCAAAGACAGATGAAATTATCATTCAAATGATAGATGAACTTAAAACACAAAACTCCAAGGAACACGAATTAACAAAAGAGAGAATAGAAAAGATAGAAGTAAAAATACAAGAACTTTCGAAATTTAGATGGATTACGGTTGGTGTAGCAACTGCTGCTGTAATAATAATTAAGAGTGCAGATTTCTTTGGTTCTATCCTAAAGTTGCCTAGCACCCCCTTGACGAGTCAAACAACCCATGGTATGATGCATGTAGTGCAGACTCCATCGAATGTCCTACATTGATATCAAATATATCACTGCTGTATCTCCTCGTTTAGAAAAGTTTTCAAAGAAGAAAGATTATCTCTATAATTTCAGATGCCCTTATTGTGGTGATTCCAAGAAGAACAGGAATCGTGCAAGAGGGTTTTTCTTTCGCGTGAAAGGAGATATGGTTTATAAGTGTCACAATTGTGGTGTTGGTAGAACTCTAACTAATTTTTTGAAAGACATTGATGTGAATCTCCATGATCAGTATGTAATGGAGAAATTTAAGAATGGATTGACTGGCAAAGGAACTACAACGCCAACTCCAAAGTTTGAATTTGAAAAACCAAAATTTAAAAAATCAACATCTGTAAATCTTCAAAAGATCTCCGAACTAAATAAAGAACATCCTGCAAGACAGTACTTACAAAATAGAAAAATAGAAGATTTAGATAGATTTTTTTACTGTCCCAAATTTAAAGAATGGACAAACAAAATTTCTCAATCGCAAGTATTTGCAGATACGAGAATTGATGGTCCTAGGATTATTATTCCACTAAGGGATAGGGATGGAACAATGTTTGGATTCCAAGGAAGATCAATTTCTCCTGGTGAAAAACTCAGGTATATTACTATCATGCTTGATGAATCAAAACCAAAAATTTATGGTTTGGATACTGTAAATTCTACAAAGGATGTTTATGTCACAGAAGGACCATTTGACAGTCATTTCATTACCAATGCTATTGCTATGTGTGGTAGCGATGTTGACCTTAGCTCTTACGATTATCAGTTCGTATACGCCTTCGACAACGAACCGAGAAACCGAGAGATCATTGCTCGAATTGAAGCTACGATTAAAAGAGGCAACAAGGTAGTCATTTTTCCGAGTGATGTAAAAGAAAAAGATATAAATGATATGGTATTGGCTGGACGAGATGTAGAACGTATGATAGAATCAAATGTCTATCAAGGTCTAGAAGCAAAACTTAAACTGAACAACTGGAAAAAAGTATGACGAACGGAACAAAAGTACAGAAGCGACATGGTGGACTAGAGCCTCTAAATCTAGATAAAATTCATGCGATGGTTGAATGTGCTTGTGATGGTCTTGCCGGAGTGTCTCCATCTCAAGTAGAAATTAATTCTGGTATTCAGTTTTATGATGGTATTACTACCAATGAAATTCAAGAAATTCTTGTAAGATCTGCCAGTGATTTGATTAGTCTTGATAATCCTAATTATCAATTTGTTGCTGCTAGACTACTATTGTTTGGATTGTATAAGCAAGTGTTTGGTGATGGATGGAAGGATGGGTTTCCTAACCTTTCTAAACATCTTTGGGATAATTCTGGTAAAACTGGAATCTATGATAGTGATTTGCACTTTAAATATTCTAGAGAAGAGTGGGAGAAACTTGATAACTATGTAGATCACCATCGTGACTATTTGTTTACATATGCTGGATTACGGCAAGTTGTAGATAAATATCTAGTACAGGATAGGAGTACTGGACAGGTATTTGAGACACCACAGTACATGTATATGTTGATTGCCGCAACCTTGTTCCAGGATTATCCAAAAGAAACGAGACTGGAGTATGTCAGAAAATACTACGACGCAATCTCACGACACAAAATCAACATTCCCACACCTATCATGGCAGGGGTTAGAACTAAGCTTCGACAATTTGCTAGCTGTGTTCTTGTTGATGTTGATGACTCCCT
>CEPY01008025.1_pt1 | contig 9551 bp, 22 predicted proteins | sample 530421 | NCBI WGS metagenome assembly CEPY01 (sample SAMEA2620065, study PRJEB7988) | marine metagenome | biome: marine biome (ENVO:00000447); feature: surface water layer (ENVO:00002042); material: "saline water (ENVO:00002010), including plankton (ENVO:xxxxxxxx)" | depth 5 m
GCAGCGAATCCGCTTGCACTGATTTTGTTTGGCATGTGCTACCCTCCAGGTGTGCTGCTGAGTTGTGTAACTAGGTGTGCAACTGAGTTGTGCAACTAGGTGTGCTGCTGAGTTGTGCTTAGGGGTGTTGTCCTTCTGGACACGCAAGCCACCGTTGGCGCGGTGGCTTTTTTATTGCGTGCCGTTAATTCTACGGCGATTTCATTGATTGGAAATACGCCTTCAAGGTCTGTTCATGCTGCATGAAAAGACAGTCAGCATGACGCCTGAGCTGTGAATCATCAAAACGTGTGGTTTCACGAATCACGCCGGTTTCCCAATAGAGGGTTTCTTCGTGTTGCTTTTGCTGTTTGATGAATTCAAGGGCAGCGCGTGTTTCATCGCGGTCCTTGATCAATGCAGCCAGAAGCTGTTTGCGTTGTGCTTCATTCATTCGGCTTCAGCCCTGCACGCATTGCTGCACGAATAATGTCCATCACTGCTTTGCTTGCAGAATTTGCTGTGGTGTAATTCTTGGCTGCAGCCCATTCAGCTACATAATCAGCCAAGAAATCTTCTGTGATCGTGACGCGAGGTTTCCGGCCAATGTCAGCACGTTGCACAGATTGTTGAACAGGAATCTCCTGTTTTTCAATCTCAATCGTCTCGACAGTTTCTTGCTTTGCGAGTCGATATTCAATGGAACGCTTTAGTGCATCAATCTGCAACGGAAGCGGAACGCAGTTGCCTTTATATGGTGCCCTGCCACCATCGGTGGTTTCAATCACACCCATTAGAGACACGTTGTCACCGCAACGCAGCATGTCCTTTTTCAAAGTCTTGTCGTCATCAAGCCATGTCATGCAAAGCTGCCCGGCAACGTGCGTGTAGAAAAAATTCTTGCCAGGGCAAAGGCTGATGATTGTTCCTGTTTGGAATTTAAAGTTTGAACCGCTTGACTGTGGAAGGCTGAGATTTGCCGTCATGCTGTGCGAAGCAATGAATGAAGGATGGAAGTGATCCATATCGCGGTGAACGATATTGAACCAGCACCACAAGGCAGTAAGCGCCATGTGGGTGGCGGAAGACTAATCGAAGCATCCAAACGATGCAAGCCATGGAGGCAAGCTGTTTCAGCGTGCGCACAACAGCAAATGAAGGATCAAGAATGTGAGCTATTGACTTGCGCTTGCAGCGTGTCCGTGATATTTCGATTCAAACGACCGAAGGCACATTTCACAACAAATCAACAACTAAAGGCAGCAGCGCCTAAGCACTGCGTTGTGAAACGAAACGACATTGATAAATGCTGCCGGTCAACGCTTGATGCACTGACCGACAGCGTGTTTGCTGATGATTGTCTTGTGGTGAGTCTGAATGCAGAAAAGCGGTATTGCGTTGGCAGTGAACCGCCTGGCGCATTGATCACCGTGATTCCGCTTTGACTGTTGAATAGCAAACGCCGCGATAGCAGAGCTGCGAAGGCTGCAGTGATTGCTTTTGAGCGATCTTAAGCAGTTGCTGCTTTTGCTCTTTGCGCTGGAGGAGTGAAAGCACGTTCATTGATTTAGTAGCTGTTGTTACTAATGTATAGGAGACAGGTCAAGGCATGGTGCTCATGCTGTTACAAGCGTTGAACGCGTTGCAATGGGGGCACATCTGGTGTATAATAGGTTCACGCCACAAGCCAGATAGATCGGCGCTGGATTCTCTGCCCTAGACACGATAAGGGTCAGCTTTGGTGGTCGAGCTGCGATCGGCCACCACCCCATTTTACAACTGAATCATGACCACCTGCTTCTTCGCGTGGGTGCTGGTTGTGGTGCTGTTTCCAGTAGTCTTGTTGCTTTGGGCTACTGAATCGCGTCACACCCGCATTCAGCGTATGCGCCGGAATGGTGCAACCTGGAAACAAATCGCCATCAGATACAAGTGCAGTCAGACTACCGCTAGGAGATGGTCTATGGCATGACACTTTACATCTGTAGTGGGTTGACGCTGGTGCTTTTGGCAGGGATCGTGGTTGGCCTTGAAAACCAGTTGCGTGCCAATCGTTGAACCTGCACACAATGGGTACACAAGGGGTGAAGCTCGGGTATCTTTAGATCAGTTCAAACCAACACCCCATGAACTTCTTCACCGCAGAACGCATCAGCACCCTTTCCACTGAGATCTTGCTTGACAACCTTTGCGACTTCTCTGCACAGGCTGCACGCATGAAAAACGCTGAAGCCGCTGCACGCAGCAAAGAAATCATCGGCCTGATCAAAGCCGAAATCGCAAGCCGCTGATCATGATCACCATCATTCGCAAGCAACGCCCGGTACTTCCGGGCGAAAAAACACTCCCGCTCAAGCCACCAGCTTGGAACAAGCCAGCACCACAACTCCCGCGCTTTTAATGGACTTTCACAACATTACCCTCAATCAATACGAGTTCATGCAGGACATGCTTGATCGCGGCAAACAGCTTCAAAAAACAGAACCCAAGACTATCTACTACATCGAAGCCTTCATTGGCGATCGCCTGCAGTGGACTGAATGGGCAACGGATGAAGAAGAACGCGAGTCATTGATTCGTGATGCTATTGCTGCTGGCTTCACCTACACCGTCGAAACTGAAGTGCAGTAATGCCAGCGAGCTTTTCAATTCCAACTTGTCCCGAATGCTTCGGTCCCACAAAGGTAAAAAGCAACCTTAACGAGCGCCGCACTTATGACCTGATTCGTTTGCGTGAATGCCTTGATTGCAAGCATCGCTTTTACACACGTCAAACACGTGAAAAGCCCGTGCCATTAGAAAACATCAAATGGCGCAGAGACGATCGCAACTCACGCACCGTTTCAATAGTTGCGGACTAGGGCCGACTCACGCATCTGCACCCCTCACACCTGATCCGCTGCAAGTGACTTGTCCTTCGCCTTTTGGCAAAGTTCTCCCAAATTCTACTATGAAAAACTTCGGAGTTGTCCTCACTTTTGTTTCATTGTTTGCCTGGGCGTTCTGGGTTTCGCTCACGCAGACATTGGATGATCTAACCCAAAGAGACTGCGAAGCCGGTGTAGTCAAAGCCTGTAAAGCTCTTGCGGAGTCAAGATGACCGTGTTACCCTCCGCTAGCACTGGCATATACTCAATGATTTCTAATGCTGAGTATCATGCCGACCCAGCAATTTCAGCATCACACCTGCACGCAATCTCGCACAACCCGCACACCTACTTTAAAAAGTATCTCGATCCTGAACGGCCTCCGTCCGAATCTACTGCTGCTATGCGGCTTGGCACTTTTGTTCACACTGCTGTTCTTGAACCTGACGATCTTGATCGACGTTATGCAGTCTGCGCCACTCGCAAAGGCTCCACAACTTACAACAAGCTGATCGACCAAGGGATTGAACCTGTAACCCAAGCGCAATGGGATCAAGCGTTAGCGATGTGCGACTCTGTTCGTAATCATCCTGAAGCTGCCTGGTTGTTATCAGAAGGCAAAGCCGAACAATCAGTTTGGTGGGATGATGAACAGTTTGAGTTGCGTTGCAAATGTCGCCCTGATTGGTGGAACGGTGATATTGTTATAGACCTCAAGACAACGCAAGATGCAAGCCCACGCGGTTTTGCCTCAAGCGTTGCGAAGTGGAGGTATCACGTCCAGCAGATGCACTATCTGCAGGGCACTAAAGCAGCACGATTTGTTTTTGTTGCTGTCGAAAAAGAATATCCATTTAACGTGGGTGTTTATGAACTCGACAACGAAGCCTGCGGGATTGGTGAGGAGTTGCGGCAACGTGACATGAACCGCATCAAGACTTGCAAGGAACGCAACCAGTGGCCTGGCTATAGCAATGACATTTCAACGCTGTCACTGCCTAGCTACGCCACAAACATCGAACTTTCACCTGATGATTTCTGATGTCTGAACTGACAAAAGCACTGATCGGCTTCCATAAAGCCGTGGACAAGATCGAAAAGAATGCACGCGCCAACTACGGCAAGTTTGCTGATCTGGCGAATGTGCTTTCTACCGTGACACCTGCACTGCACGCAAATGGTTTGGCAATCACTCAAACGTTTCTTGATGATTCGCTGGTCACTACGCTGCACCACGAAAGCGGCGAGACGTTATCCAGTTCCTGCAAATTGATCATGTGCGACGGTCGCAACATGACCCAGGAATGGGGCAAAGCCGTTACCTATCAACGTAGGTTTTCAATCTGCGCGATCTTAGGCGTCGTGGCTGATATGGATACCGATGATGTACCTGATCTGCCGCCATCAAACAAGACAACACCAGCGCAAGCTAAACCTGCAAACGTAAAACAAGCGGTTGCATCTCAAGCCTTTCAAGCTGGGCAAAAGGCAATTAAAGCAGCAAAGACGCTTGATTCATTATCTGATCTAAGCAAACGTGTTGCTGAACGGTTCGACAAAAAAGACATCAGCAAACAGGAATACGATGATCTGCTGAAGCTGCTGCTTAACAAACAATCAGAGCTGAAAGAATTTGAAAAATGACCAGCACTGACGACATCAACACTTATCTCACCACTGAAGATCTATCCGTTCGTTATGACCTAAAACCAAACACCATCAAGCGTTGGCGTTCTCGTGGACAAGGGCCAGCTTTTTACAGAGTTGGTCCCCTTGGTATTTCACCGAAAACACCAATGATTCGCTACAAGCTCGCAGACGTTCTTGCCTGGGAGCAATCCAACAACATCACACCCATCAACTGATCAATGCTCAACATCACTGCATACGGCAACCTCGGCAAAGACCCTGAACTGAAAAACGTCGGGCAAAATCAAGTTGCAAGCTTCAGCCTTGCTGTTCGTACCGGCAAAGATGAAACGACATGGATGAACTGCGCTGTGTGGGGCAAACGCGCTCAGACTGCCGCTGAATACCTTCGCAAGGGTGCAAAGATCACTATCGCTGGGCAAGGCAAGCTGAACAGCTACACAACACAGGATGGCACTGAAAAACAGAGCTTAAACGTGAATGTCACTGACTTCACCTTGCCAGCGCGTGAAAACAACGCAACCGATGCAGAGGTGCCCTTCTAAGCTGCAACAATCAATAGACACCAAAATCGCAAGCTGTTACCCTTTGCCGGTAGCAGCTTTTTTCATGGCCGATTCGTTCAGACACTTTCTAAATGAAATCGGCAAGCATCCATTGCTTTCAGCTGAGCAAGAAATACAGCTGTCGCGTCGCATCTTTGCGATGCAAGATCTGCTGTTAGAACGAAATTTAGACAAAGAACCACTGACAAAACAAGAGCAGCGTGTTGTTCGTTCAGGTCGTCGTGCAAAGGAAAAGTTGATAAACGGCAACCTACGGCTGGTTGTAAATGTTGCTCGTAAATATGCACCACGAATTGAGGGCACAATACTAGAACTGCCAGACCTTGTGCAGGAAGGTTGCATAGGCTTGCAACGTGCTGTCGAAAAATACGATGGAACCCGTGGCTATAAATTCAGCACCTATGCGTATTGGTGGATTAGGCAAAGCATCACCAGAGCTATTGACATGTCATCGCGTGTTGTGCGTTTGCCGCAAAATACATTGGAAAAAATTAACCGTCTTTGTAAATGGATGAATGATTATGAGCAGCAATTTCACCGCAGACCAACGCTGCAAGAAATGAGTGAACATGCTGAACGGCCCGTAGAAGAAGTCATGATGTGGTTTGAAAGGGCAAAACAACATCGAAGCCTTGATATGCTTTGCCACGATGATGGTTCACCATTGATCCAACAAATCCCTGATCCTTCATCTCATGCCGATACTGAAAGCATGGCGATTAAATGCGCCAACCATCAAGCATTAAATGATGCACTAGATACATTAAATGATCGAGAATATGAAATCATTCAGCGTTACTTTTTAAGCAACAAGACTGAAGCATTGGCGCACATCGGCGCAGAAATGAACATCTGTCGTGAACGCACTCGTCAAATCAAAGAACGTGCATTACGTAAATTAAGACTTAAAACGCAGAAGGACATTTCGCCACCAGGGTAGTGGTTCAGGTTCGTCGTCTTGGTATTCCTCAATGGTCTCAAGCTCCATGATCCTAGTGATTGCTTGCTGCAGCAGCTTTTGCTGATGGAAATTTTGCCTAATCAGTGAGCTGCATAATTCGGCAATTTCTTTAGCATCAACATGGTCATGCACTGCACGCACCTGTCTCTCTAGCATTAGTTGCTCCTCTAAAGGGAGTTCAACCGACATCCATTGCCACCCAGCCCAAGCCATGGAAAATAAAGCTTTGCCGCAGAATACCGACAACACCGCACCAAAACTAGACGTAATTGAAACAAAATATGGAAAATTGTATCGTGTCACTTATGCCGGAATGACCCGAGAACACTACCAAGAGTGGCAAGCTACCTGCTGGTATGAACAGGTGTTAGACATGTGGCGACATCGTGTCAAGCTGTCTGCCTGCCAACAATATCTGGCATCACAGTCAAATGGTTATTGTAGTGACCGGTCTGGCGATAAGATCTAACAGGCACTTCAGACATGTAGTGAAACACCATCTGCCCAATCTTCAGATTCGGGTAAAGCGGAATGTCATGAAAACGGCGTTCGTTTTTTAGCTCAAGTGTAAGTTTTGAACCATGCCAACCTGGATCACACCATCCGGCCAAAAGATGATTTAGCCCACTCCTAGCGCGACTTGATTTAAGGACAAATTGACAGCTAATCGTGTCAGGCAGGTTGAAAGTTTCAACAGTTTCAGCAAGGCAAAATTCACCAGGCTGCAGTAGATACGGTTTTTCTGCGGTGCGGTCTGAAATATCAATACGTTGCAGCTCAGGCGTATCTGCAACTTCAATCATCAAGTTAAACCCAAGGCGCACATCAAGCGATGCTGGATTGAGTAGATCCAACGCAAAGGGATGAACCATTTGAGAGCTTTCGCAATAGCTGCGGATCTGCCAGTCAGCAAGAACAGTCATCAAAAATGTTCGACGTTTAATTTTACTATTGTTCTAACCAATCTTCAATCCATCGCTCACGGCATTTCTCGTGAAACTCTTGTCGCTGATACCACTCTTGCCAGTCCTGATGACCTTTAGAGCTGTTGCAGCCTAAACAGCAACTGACAAGGTTTTCGCGTACGGTAAGACCACCTTTTGCTTTTGCAGTGACGTGATCTAATGTCGCATCACGCTCAGATAATTCACGGCCACAATATGCACAAGACCAACCCCATGCGCTATGTATTGAGCTGCGGAAACGTTCTTTGGCTTTCTTGCGCGGAACTAGAACCGTCTCGTTAATTTCATGCTCCATGCAGTTGCCTGATATACATCATCAAATGGCATCTGCAACTGTTTACAGTTTATCCAGGGCGATCTACTGCGTAATAATCATCCAGCCTGTGCCATCACCTTCAACTTCCCACCTAGGTTTGAATGCTTGACGACTAATGCGTACATAATCAGCACGCTCGCGATTTTTATGACCACCATTGATCATGTCTGGCACGCCCATAGGGTCATGAATGATTAGCTCTTCGCGGTTGTAGCCAACGATAAGAACAACATGCCCGCAACCGTCGTCATTGCATACAGGATCACTTATTGATCCTTTGTCGAGATACATAACAATCACCGGACGACCGGCATCAATTTCGTTCTCTAAATCATCAAACGTGCCATCAGTCCTGAACTCAGCGTCAATCCCCAAAGTGCGCAGCGCATTTAGCTGCACATCAACCGATGTTGTGTCTCCTAGGTGCTTTCTGATCCGGTTGTAAAGGTCAAAACTGTCAACGCGCTGATGAAACGCGGCAGCCATCGCACTCACCGCAGAAAAGCATTCGCGGTAGCCAAAACCAGTCTCTGATGAAAGTTGATGGTAATAGGGCGCATAAACCTGTTGCTCCTTACCTGCGGCTTTCCATGCTTGTAACCACAACGCATCTTCATCCTTCAGATGCTGCGGCAAATCCTCCTCTAACTGTGCAATGGCTGCATGTTGATATGGATCACCAAACCTGAAATGCTCGAAATACTTCAGCAAATTAAGCATTGGGGCCAAGCAGATTACGCTCAACAAGAGCAACCAGTTGGTCATCGACGGTGTTGCTTGATTGTTTGGCTGCAGCCTTGAGCAAATCAATCACCAACTGACGAACAGCCTTGCTGTTGATGAATGACATCAAGATTGGCTTGAACAGCAGCAGCATGAGGAAACCTGCAACGCGCACAGTTTAGGTGCGTTTTTGTTGCCCTTCAAGCCTTGCGACTGAAGCTTCTAGATTCCGCAACCTTTGGAACACTTCGCTGTCTTTACGCATTACGTCATCATGAAAAACGTTTAGCCGCTCAGCAAGGTTTTCGACTGCAATCGTCAGTCGTGCCAACGTTTCACGGGTCTGCAGGTTTTGCTTGCCTGCATTGTTTATGGACATTGCAGCAGCGGTGACACTAGCGCCTGTCACAGCAGCAAAAATCTCTAACATGACAGGTGTCGGTCGTCCTAACCATCATGGCTGAACCGGTGGAATCGCAACAGCAGGAACAAGAACATTCAAGACTTGGTGATCTTGTCAAACTTGCTGTTCTTGTATGGAGCATGGCGATTTTGACTGCTAATTACCTAGGAGTCTTCAAACAGTCGCTCGATCCAACTTTCCCGGCATCTTTGCTTACGGGAACCATGGCTGCGATGGGAGTCAACATCAGACAAAATAAGAAAAAAGACGAACCCAAATCACCCGCCACAATCAAATGAAACGCTTTCTCATTCTCGCGATCCTGTTGTCAGCTGCACCAGCAACAGCGCAGACAGTTACACCTCGATTCTCCTCCGCAACCGTCAACGCAACGACAACCACGACGCAGACGATTGACGAAACAGTTTCGACTGAAATTTATGGCGCAGCTGTTAGTTCATGGTCTGGCACTAACGTAGAGCCTAGTGCTGCTGACATTACTAATTCGACAACAACATGGGACATCGTTACAGCAGGAGAAGATTTCAGCTTAGAAATCACCACCAGGGCTGCAGGCATTATCGAAACGACCGACATAACACGAACCATCGAAACCGATTCCACTACCACCACGCTCTCTGTCTTTGCGCAATAATTTTTGGCGGTGCCGTTAATGCAGAAGAGGTAAAAAATATCGCTGGGCCGCAGGCAGCGGCAACCAGCAATAACACCAACACGTCGATGCAATTCAATAACAATGGTGCGCCATCAAGACAGCACATGGGAAGAGGCATATCTTGCAACGGTGCAACCCTGAACGTTACGCCGTTTTATCTCGGTGCAGACACGCATACCACCAGTTACACAAGATCAGGTAACTGGGGCATTCAATTCGGTATAGCAGCGCCGTTGGATGGTTCAATTAGCGAGATGTGTAAAGAACTTGCACGACAACGCATCTACAAAGAAAAGCTTGATTCGCTATTGGTCAGAGCAAAAGAATGCGCAAACCTGTATGACCGTGGTTATATGCTTGACCCTAAGAGCCAGCTGGGTTCTCTTTGTTCCGGCGTTGTCTCAATCGCTGCCTACCAAAAGTTTCAGGCGCAGGACGACCCCGT
>CEPY01003676.1_pt1 | contig 9534 bp, 18 predicted proteins | sample 530421 | NCBI WGS metagenome assembly CEPY01 (sample SAMEA2620065, study PRJEB7988) | marine metagenome | biome: marine biome (ENVO:00000447); feature: surface water layer (ENVO:00002042); material: "saline water (ENVO:00002010), including plankton (ENVO:xxxxxxxx)" | depth 5 m
GATTTTCAATTTGAAGTTTGCACCTTCCCAAAAATCAAATGGGTTTAAAGGTTTCTCATCTTCAAATGCTGGCTGCATAGCCTCAGTAATCTTGTCAAAGATTTTCTTACCAAACTTGAACAGTTTGATTTGACCTTCGTTCTCAGGATTCTTAGGATCAGCAACTACCATAATATTAGTATAGTATGTTAGTTTTCTTTTTCTCTTACGTGCAATCTCTTTATCAGATTCTACACCAGAGTTCCACAGTTTGCTGTTTTCCTCAGACACAGGATCTTTTTTGTTCATTGTCGTAAGTGAGTTTTCGATGTACCAACCACCAGGACCTTGGAAAGCATGTGACCATACTCTTGCCCATGGTAATTCTTCACCTTCTACTGCTGGCAAAAATCTGATTACAGCATAACCGTTACCTGACTTATCAAGTTCTGGTCGCCAAAATCTTTCGTCTTTGCTAGAGTTTTGTGATGTTGCTGGTTTGTTAAGTACTTCTAACTCTTTAGTTAGTTTGTCGAAATTGCCTCGACTTCTTTTTAGTGCTTCGAATGACATTGTATTTTTCTCCGTATATATCGTATGTTATTGTATTGTCGTTCTTATCCACGTATTGCATAATATAAAGTCTTATTATATCAGGTTTCAACTCTTTTGTCAAGGGTTTTATCTAATATAGTTCTATTTATAAGGGAAATGGTAGTATATTTAAGGTTAATACACTCAAACCACTCGTCTAGTTCACTGTTTACTTTGTCAGTTCCTAGTGGTTTTTCATTCACTTTATAAAAGTCTGTGTCAGAATACACTGTGAAGTTTGCCTTATAATGTTGTACCCAATTGACTGGATCGACAGCATTAATATCATCCTTCTCATAATGTAATGTATTCTTGTACATATTGTTAAACTTGTTTGTGTTAGAATATAGATCACATCCAATCATATAAACCTCTGTAGGTTTCTCTACGTTACATGCTATATTTAAAATCGTAGGACCTGCTGACCAACCCATATCTCCTGTTGTGCCATTGTTTAAGTTCATGTAATCACCAATCGCTCTCACTTTGTCCTCTTTACGTAACCATGTAATGAATAGTACATTGGAACCTATACCTTTGTATTCTCTTTTTTCTTTAAGTACCTTATCACCCCACGTTGCAGCTGAACCATGTATTACAAATTCATCACCGTCACGTTTCTCACTCTCTATAATTTTTGGTTCTTCACCATATTGATTCTTCATATCTTGTTTGTATGTGTTGACTATATCGTCATATAACATACTTGGTATAGATGACCAGTCTCTAAAGTAAACTGTATTCTCAAACGCATAACCACTATTGTAAATATCGTGCATGATACCAGGATCAACACTCACTAATCCATCTGGTGTGAAGTCTCTATACAAACCATTACATCCGTATATCTTACCATGGTTTTTTAACTTTGTCAAGTCAAAACCTTTACGACTTTCACCATTACCGATTAGAAATAATTTACTGGACACTCTTGTTCTCACTGATATATTTGATTACATTATAATGTGGTCGCCAACACATTGATGTTAGCCGTGTTATATCCGCAGTGTTATCCACACGCTCTAGCGTTGTGTCGCCTTGTACTCTTTCCACATCTAACCCAAAGTGATCTATAATGTCTAATACTTTTACTGATTGTCCTGTGCCAACATCTGCAAGACCTGTCATATGTGGTGCTAACATAAATGCCTCAATCGCTGACACTACATCATATACATGAATAAAGTCTCTACTGAAATTGATGTTTGCATATTTTAATTCGTTACGTAGTATTCGTGGTATTAACATATCTGGTCTGCCACCTGGACCATACACTGTGGTAAATCTCATACCAAGAGCATGTGCTGGTGCTATCATCTCCATTGCTCTCTTACTCAATGCATATGGATTTGCCCATGGTTCTGCAGCTGTACTTGATGATGCATATAATATTCTTGTGTTTGGAAATGCATCAAATAATCTTTTAGAATTTTGTACGTTGTTTGTCCAATACTTTGTAGGGTTTTCTAAACTATCTCTTACATTAGCACTACCTGCTAAATGTATTACTACGTCTACATCATAATTTAAATCACAATCTGCAAGGTCTTTACCTATACTTGTATCTAAACATTGTACGTAGTGTTTATCTTTTAATAGTTCGTAGACATTCTTACCTATGAAACCACTACTACCTGTTAATAAGATGTTCATCAAACTCCTCATAAGTTATCTGTTTAACGTTTGGATGTTCGTTCCAATTGTTTGGCCAGATTGTACCACCAACACGATAAAACTCAATGTGTCTATTTTTACTAAACACTTCAGCCATTTGAATTGCCCATTTACCAGCATATCTTGCTGTTGCTTCTTTTGGTGCATAGCAATCAGTGCCTTTGTAAATATTATTCATTGGGTCGTTAGTTGGTTTGTTTTGTTCTAAGTAATTTGACAAGTCAAAACCTAGCATGTAGATTGCACCTGTACCAGTAGTCTTTCTGGCTGCATAATCTAACATTGTTTGACCTGTATCATAATTCAAGTCTTCGCCAAGTGCTTCTTGGAATGTTTGTACATATACTCTTGCACGTGGATATATTTTAAGTGTGCCTTCATATAGATGTTTGGAAATCATCTTAGTTGCTTTGTATACATCACCTCTAACTAATTCTTCGAACATAGGACTATCAATACAACCAATATAATCTGGCATGTAATCTCTGTACAAAGCGTTACAACCAAATGTATCACCTTTACCATTTAGTTTATTCAAGTCAAATCCTACACGACTTGTGCCGTTTGCAATTACAAATCTTTTAATCATCGATCATCTCTTTAATTATGTTTTTCAGTTTTGTATGGTCTTTGTCTTTGAGAAATGTTGTGTATTTTCTCACTCTCAAACTCACTTTAGGCCATACTATTTGCTCATTAATTTCCTTATCAAACTTTTTACAATAACCAAACATACTATGTAGTACACTCATTGTATCCAGTCCGATCTTCTTTGCCAAGTAACTTTTAAGTAAGATAGGATGTTGCCCTTTGTAACACTTAAATATTTTGTTGAAATTACCATCTGCCTTTTTCAACAAATGCATCATATCTAACTTAAAATAGTAACTAAATCCATCCCTACGTTTGACATACTGTAAGTATTTTTGCTCAGCAGTACTAGTTGAAAGGTCGCCCACCCAAGTATTACTATCAATAACAAAACCAGAAACGATAAAATCAACAATGTCCGTCTTATATTTTTTTGCAATTCTGTGAAAAAAAAATCTATCGTTTCTTCGATTAAAGGAATCATTAGTAGCCCTAGTGCCACCATTATACTGATCAAAATTATAGTTGTCACGTGTAAAATGTAATTTAATTGCTAAATATGTTTTATAAACTTCAAATCCATCCACTAAATCGGTAACGCTCCACTCTTAGGTAAATAATGTAATTCTTCAGCATTTAATTTAATCTTTTCTTTGAGAGTTCGATTAATTAAATGTGTGATTGTATCTGGTTCTATTTCTTTCTCTTTACAATACTCTAAGATTGCGTCCATATGTGTCATCTGTTTCATCTGGACTTTCTGATCTATGAGTAATGCGAAATCTTTTGGTGTCATTCTGGTGCCACTGGATCATATTTAAGATTAGCCATTTGTTCTAGTCTAGTCTTAGGTTCTTTTTCATTCTCAAAACTCATATCTGTCCCATGGTCTTTGTGATGTTTATACATTCTTTTATTGAAGTTACTCACTGGTTGTGCCAATTCTGTATCTACACCTACCATTGTATTATACTCTGCTCTTTCCTGATCTGGAAATAACAAACACTGCTCTTCACCAAATGGTGATTGATCATGTCGTGGATCTTGCTGTTGTTTGATATGTTCCTCAGTTGGTTGTTCACCTGTCTTTGATTTCTCTCTGGATTCTTCATACAGAATTAGACCAATCAATGAATAGATTGCTGTATCTAGGAATGTGTCTTTGATATTTTCTTCTTTAAATTTAAGTTCGCCTTTGTCAATAAATGACATTAAACGACTATACTTATCGCCAAGTCTTACGGCAATACCTTTCCATGCATCAATGCCACCCAACTCTGATAATCTAAAGTTAGCAAATGGGTCTTGCTCTTGAGCATAATCGTGTCTTTTTTTGTCATGTAAAGATTTCATTTCATCAAGTAATTGATAAAATCGATTTGTATACTTGTGCATTATATTACTCCATTATGTGTATTGGTAGAGATATGATCGCCGTATTCTCTCCCATAGATGATAGTTTCTGATTGTTAATGCTGATATTACTCACACATAATTTACCAGTCTCGTCATCTATGATAAACATACCCAACGTTCTTACATCTGGACTAGCGCCAAAGATCGTGTTGTATGCCTTATCTTCAAATATGTCATAAGATACTCCAAATGACATAGGTATTAGTGAAAAAGTGTAACCCATATAGTATGCAACTTTTTGATAGTCACCACAAAATAGAGTTACCTCTTTCGTTGTGTCAAAGGTTTTATTAAACAGTTCGGATTTCATCTCCGATGCTTGTGCTTTGTTTAGTGCAAGTGACAATATAGTTAATGCGATAGCAATAAGAACGGTGCCCTTAATGATATCAACTATTTGTTTCATTCTCAATATGCTTGTAGAAGTTTTCCACTGCTTCCTTTAACTGTGGCAAGTATTCTTTTTTATCTTTTTTAAATACTTGCGTTGTACCATCACTTGTTACGACTAGTATTACAACCTGATCGATGGGTGTACCAGTTTGTTCTTCATACATCTCAGCATAAGCCGCACCTTGTATAAAGTAATTACTAATCCATTCTTCTTTCTTTTCACTAGTTGAGGTCTTAAAGTCAATCACTGACAATTTGCCCTCATATTCACCGATGCAATCTACACGACCTGCAACAGTATACTTCTCTGAAAACATTTGTGCTTCTTGCACGTGAATATTGTTGATGTTGTTTAGAACAGGTTTAAATTCATTAAACATACTCCACGCCAACAAATTCTTTTTATGTTTCTCGTCTAGCGTCTCTTTACTTACGTTGTTGAGATAATCCTCAACCATATTATGAACAGCAGTTCCACGGTTTGCGGAAGTTCTAGCAATATAGTTAGCGACTTCTTCACCAACCTTCTTACGCCATTCATGTAGACCTTTCTTGTCTCTGATAGAAAGTACAGTTGTAATTGAAGGATATGATTTATTTGTTTCCAAATGTTCATAAAACCTCTTTCCATTAATATTTTTCGCTTTGAGTTCTGGAAACTCAATTTTATTATCTAAGTGTTCAAACATAATATATCCTTATTATAACAGGTTTCTGACTAAAAGTCAAGTGGTTTATTGGTCTTCGTCACCGATTCTATCAGTGGCAAATAAATCCAATGCTTTTTTGTACGTTGCGTTAGTTCTCTTAATCCACCCCTTACCAAAGGCATCAAATGTAGATAAAGATTTGTAATACTCTTTTCTTGCTACTGAGTAGTTTTCTAGTGTATCTGCAACACCAAATTCTTCCGTGTACTTATCAACAGCCGCAAGTGTAATTGGTCCAATTCCACCATCTGGTTCAACACCAATAATTCTTTGTAAGAATTGTGCTGCTCTACCAGGACCTGCGTTCACAGCAAAGTCAAATACTACCAAGTCTAAACCTGATGGTAAACTATCGCATTTGCATTTGTCCCAATAACCTTTTTTGTAGATTGGTGCTACATCTTCAACTGTTAAATCTTTCATATCTTTTTCGCCACCAAATTCTTCGTACACTCTTTTAGTAACGCCAAGATTTGTTTCACCGCCTGGATCTCTAGGATGATTTACGTACCCACCCTCGTGGTGTAGTATCATCTCTAAACTAGGCTGATAATTCTTTTGCATGTAATAACTCCGTTTTATATTTCAATTTCATTTTCTTGTGGTCACGTGAAATTCTCCACATTTCCGATGATCGGTCTACCGATCTTTCTTCTTCTATATCGTTTACTTTTTTCTTATAGTACTTATGAGACTTTTTCAAGTCTGCATTACTGGTTGTCATAGTGCAATCCTAACTTTATTTTTTGTATTAGATAATCTCGTAAGAAACCACTTCTTACGATGTCGCCTAAATCAAATTCTATGTTTTCAACAGAATCCATTTCAAATAAGATTTTCTGGAAATCGTAAACACCATTTCTCTCTGCTGTCTTATTTAAATCTGTCTGTTGGAAATCACCACAGAATATAATTCTGCTGTTCTGACCGCAACGTGTTATGATTGTATCTAATTCATGGAAGTTAAGATTTTGACACTCATCGACAATAATTATACCATTATCAATTGTTATACCTCGTAAAAATGATGTAGATAAAAATTCTATAGTGCCTTGATTCCTTAGATCAACATACAATCGGTCGAACGCATTATCTGTTGGTGCTTGAAACATAAACCTTACCATGTTTTGATAAGGCATTTGATATAGAAATGATTTGTCTTCTTCATCGCCAGGTAAGAAACCAATGTCTCTTGTTGGCAATAAACTTCTTACAATGTAAACCCTTTGTTGTTCAGTGCTTGCTTTTAAAACTTCTTTCAATGCTAGATGCAATGATAGAAACGTTTTACCTGTGCCGGCAACACCATATAGAAATAGATGTTTGCCAGAGTTCCAAGCCTCAACAACCCTTTTCTGATTTTCAGTAATAGGTTTGATATTGACTAACTCTTTGTCTGTAATTCCTAATTTTTTATTCTTCGCCATTTACTGATCCTTTGTCTTGTGAGTTTTACCTGTGTTCTTACCTTTCTTAAAAACATAATCTAATGTGCCATTTGCACCTGCGATTACATCTTTCTTTAGGTTCTTAAACAAGTTCATCTCTTTGACCTTTTTAGCAGTTTGTTCAGCGAAAGAAGTTAACTTTTTAATATCTCTCATAATTAATCCTTTAAGTGCGGCCCGTCAAAAGACGGGCCTTTATCTAGTCCTGGATCAGCAACAGCTGACTTTCAGGCAGTGTTGACCCTAATTTTGCTCTCTGATCTGCTTCGGACAGATACATTACTATTTATTTCTTTCTCGCTCTGTGTTTTGCAATTGTCTGCTTAGTCTTAATTTTCTTAATACTTTCACGTGGTCCATATCTCTCTGCTAGAGGAGAGTTAGGATGTTTTTCAGATATCTTAGAAAGTGTATCTTTCCAACCACTATCTGTTTTACTATCGATACCACCAGTGCTTGAAACAATGTTTACTTTAGTTGGTGGCATTAACTTGATATGTTTCTGTTTGATAAATTCTTCCATCTCAGAAATAGACATCAAGTCTTCGTATTCTGTTTTTGTCTTTGTATTGTAAAATCTATACGTTGGCATTAGCGTACCAATCTGGAATGTTTCGATTTGTCCATTTAGCAAATTCCTTCTTCGCTACTATATAGTAGTTTTTGTATGCCTTGATTGAATCGCCTTCGACCATACACTCAGGAAACTTCTTCATCGCCTGAGGTGGTTCTTTGAAACCTTTGTCTTCTAAGTTCTTAGGTGTATGTTTTAGAATGTCACTGAGCAATGTCCAGCTGGAGTGATCTTTGCCTTTTTGGTTTCCGTATCTATGTCGATACTCTCTGGCAAGTTCACACCACAAGTTGAACAACCACTGGTAATGCTGACTAGAAGTACGAGCCCAAACAGTAGACGGATGATTGAAATGACAGGCCTTGTATACAATGTTCTCTAAGTTATCTGGCAATCTGTATCGTGTAACTTTTCTACCCAATTTAGATTTACCAATGTATTTCTCGCCGTCAACCATTCTGTGTGCCGTAGATAATATTTGTGCATACTCAACAAGCATTTTGACGACATGCTTGTCACAATGCATCTCTGCGGCTACTTTGGGGTCATTGTCTAAATAAAATATATTCATATATATAATCCAATATAAAAGATAAGTATCATTATACCACAAATTCCTACAAAAGTCAAGGCTTTTCTTTTCAAGTATTTCTGATTATTTTGGTGTGTTTTGTCATCTGACGGTAGTGGTTTTGTCATTCTTTTACCCTATAAAATATGTGACTATCAATTCTTGTAATCTTTTCTAAGTGATCTGCCCAATGTGGTTTAACGTAATAAGCATGATAGTGTGTTGCATCTTCGACTACGTTCGGTACTTGATCTGGCATCGCCAATACAACTCCTGCAACCATTTTTGCTTTCTTCCAAATCTCTGGTTCTCGTATCTTATCTGACTTACCATCACAAAACCAACTGAATTGACATTTGTTTCTGACAGGAAAATGCTCTGCCCATGTGTATGTAGGACCTTGTTTTACTACTTCACAAACGGTGTTTGGATATCTCGGATGTTTAACTCTATTCATTGTTACTTGTGCAACTGCAATCATACCTGCCTGTGATTCCGATCTCGCCTCAAAATAAATGTTTTGTGCAAGACAATCAAACGCATGGTTCTTTGGTTCGTACACTTCACTCTTTGCTGTACCCCAATATAAAATTGTAATTACTAATACAATAAAAAATAATAGTTTCTGATAAGGATAATTATTCATCGACTTTTAACCCCAGGTTTAATCCATTTTGTTTAAACTTCTCTTTCCAACTGTGAAATTCTGTATTGTGATTGACAGTAGATCCTTCGATAGTTTGCCACTGCCATAGATGTACCATCTCGTGTGCCAACACTTCTACGAATTGTTTAAAGTTCTTGTAGACTGGCACCATGTATAATGTGTTTGGTTTTTTACCACCAGTATCATCAAATTCAAACATACCTAAAGCATCTCTCATATTCTTAATATAGAATTGATTAAATGCCTCTAGTCTGTTATCAAATATAATATTGTTTAATATATCAAACCATAGAAACATATCGGCATAAGTTGTTCTATACCGTCTGTCTCTGTGATGAAATGGTTTAATAAGTTTTCTAAGTTTATTCTTCAAATTAATTTGTTAATGTTTCTTTGTATTTTTGTTCTACCATAATCTCTAAGTCTCTTTGAACACCTTCTAAGATTTGTGGTAACTGTTTTTCTAAAATAGATAATGCCGTAATCGCAAATGTATATGCGGCTCTATCTAATTCTGCTTTTAATACTGCATCATTATCAATTGAACCTGAAATGTTTTCTTTAATTACATGACTAAGAACAGCCGTATTGTAATCGTCTGCTTTGGCAACGTTAAAGATTGACCATGACCAAATGTAAACAAATACTACAAACAGAGTTAAAAAAGATTTACGCATATGCATAACCTACCTTGTTATCATTTAAATAATCGTCAATGATCTCACTGACATTATATTCATCAACACCTAAAACGTCAAGGTTAGACACTTGCATAATTTCTTTTTCTGCATCGTCTTTGTTGATGATACCTTTTTTTATCTTTTCTAAGATATTGTCAACTGCTTCTTCGGCACAATCATATGCCCACTGTTTTACTTTTCCCATAATGTATACTCCTTTTTGTTAATCATGTATAT
>CEPY01012402.1_pt1 | contig 9524 bp, 3 predicted proteins | sample 530421 | NCBI WGS metagenome assembly CEPY01 (sample SAMEA2620065, study PRJEB7988) | marine metagenome | biome: marine biome (ENVO:00000447); feature: surface water layer (ENVO:00002042); material: "saline water (ENVO:00002010), including plankton (ENVO:xxxxxxxx)" | depth 5 m
ATCATCAATTGTTATACACCATTCATAATGACTTAATGGATCGTCAAGATCGCCACCAACAGCAAGCAATAATGGAAGCATATTATTGTCTACAAAATCACTCAACTTCCATCCATTTAACTCTGGATTTCTATCACTAGGAGGACGATTTGTTGTTGTTCCTCTAATGGTAAATGAAGCAATTTCTCTTATCCTTATACCGACACTATGAGGCGAACCACCACCAAATGCAGCAGTTACAATCGTTGGATTCTTTTTCCCAGTAGTAGAGTTGACAGGTTTACTATTATGCCATGCCACAATAGCATCAGCACAATCAGTAATACTATCCTCAGCTTGCATAGTGATTTGCCTAAGACTGGCTTTCTTGGCTAAACCACCATATATGCCACCAGCACAACTCAAAACACCAGCACCATGATTTGTAAGAAGATATGAACTCTGATTAATGTTCATAGGATCTCTTATGTAAGATCCATAGTTACTCCAATTCATCTCAACCATCCTTGAGTTCCCTGATTGTCCTGGATGAAAATAATCTGGATGAGTTCTGTGGTAACTATTTGGTGCTTTTGAATCATATGCTTCCCATGCTACAATATCAATATTTTCTCCAGTCAAAAAGGAATTGTAATTGCACCCCACCATACTTGGTTGAAAGAAATCACCCTTCAAACCAACATTTCTAAGCCCATTTGGGTTTGTCGTTGTGACACCGTTCGTAAAATACTTATGAATGGCACTAATATAGTTAGAACCAGGTTCTGTATAACTTGGGTTCTTAACAGTGATTGTTTTTTCATTACTAAATTCAAATTTTTCTCCAGGTGCGCCCGACCGTATGGTCGGCATTAATGGTTCTGGCATTTTTATCTGATCAATTCCAAGAACATAAATGTTGTTTAATAACTCCTCTCTTTCAGACTGGGTTAGTCTGATTTTCAATAAACTGGGGATATTATTATAAACATGCACAACCTCATATCTATCTCCGATTTCTGCTAGGAATTCATCTCTAACATCATCTCCAATCAAACAAAGAGTATAGGTTTTAGCTTCCATCAGAGCACCACTTAGATATTGATATTTATTTTAATTAACCACACGGTTTGGTCTGTTGATTTCCATCACCAATCTTATATCCTGGAATTCTAGGATCATCCCAATCAGTTCTTACAAAGTTTGGAGGATTTGGAACAGGAGGATCAGGTATTGGTGCAGTAGGATCATATAAACTGACTCTAAGATATGCATCTCCAGTATGGACACCAGATTTTGTCCTTAATACAGTGACCTTACCAATATCAGCCCATCCTGAACCTCCACCACCGCCGACACCATTTCCTTCAGCACCATTACCACCTACGGAACCAGAACCACCACCGCCTCCGCCTCCATTAAGTCCAAATCCTCCGTTGATTCTACCAGCTGCTCCTGGTCTATATCCACGATTCAATTTAGCACTTGTGTTATATACTTCTCCAGTTCTTGGGTCTACAAAATGACCTGAAGTTGTGTAGTCAGCACATTGAGCTAATCCCTGATCTTTCCAAATGCTTGTTGGGGGATTTGGACAAGAAGCTAATGAACCACCTCTCTGTCCTGCTTCATTTGCAAAATTATCATCAAAATCTGCTCTTGGACCTTCAGCAGGACCACCTCTTCCACCTCTCCTACCAAATCCATTTTCACCAGGTAGATTAAATCCACCACCGTCACCACCTGCAGCAGTTTCTCCAGCTCCACCTCCACCACCGAGGACAGCTAAAAGTTGATTCTTTTCGTATATGGTTGCCAGTCCACCACCAACACCTCCACGAATTGGAGAACCTTCTACACCACCACCAGGTGGTTGAAGTTCAGCTTGGTTTGAACCCAGTTTGATGGCATATTCTACATTTTTCTTCAGAGTCATTCTGAAACATCCCCAACCACCTTGTCCTGGTTGAACACTTCCAAATGAATCACCACTAGCTCCAGCCATTTCAATCATAACATCAACATCAGCTTCTGGTGCATAGAGGAAATGAACAGTAGAAGGAGTCCTTGACCCCTTCGATTTGGCTAAACCAAATCTTGCAGTTCCAACAACATTCAAAGGACCATCATTGAGATTTTGTTGAATAGTACTAAATGGTTCAACCGCATTAAAGTTGTCCCAAGTTTCAAGATTGACAAATTCTTTTATAGATTCACTAGTGAAAGTGACTTGATTTGATGTTAATGGTGAATCATCTGCCGTTGGATGTGTGACAACACAATCAATTGTGTATGTTCCCTCTGGTCGTTTGATTTGTAATTGATTTGTTTTTGAACCTGTAACAGTTCCACTATCAGATAGATTAACTCCGTTTATTCTCCACTGATATGTAATTTGAGAATTCAAATCTGGATCTGTGGTGGTCGCCTCAATATTAAAGATAGAAAATGAGTCTTCTATTCCAATGGTGTCGATTGGTTGTAAAGTAATTGACAGAACTGGAGTGACATTGATTGTTATGGTATTTGACAACAGGGGTGAATTTGCAGCATTTCCTGTTGATCTTGCACTTCCCACAGTGACAGCGACACCTGTTAATCCATATGCAGATGGAGCATATGAAGCGTATAATACTACAGACTTTCCATTATCAATTGGATTGGTGAGATTTGAAATGGTAAGTTCAGAAGTACCAGCACCACTAATGTTGGTCCCATCCACAGCAGCAACACCATCAATATACCATTGATATTCAACAGTTCCTGTATTTGTTACTCTTTCTCCAGGAATTGTTGGATTATGTGCAAATTCAGCGGTAGTGACACCAACTAAGGTGACACTACCACCGTTAGAAACATCTCCACTTAGTGATGGTTGTGTGGTATACCTCAGGAAAGGTCCATTGAGGTCAAGAGATGTATTTGTTGCGTTATAGAATCCGAATCCTATCATGCGAAGTTCTGTCCTCCAACAACACCGTACAGTGATGAACCACCATCAAATGTCTTGAACGAGTAAATATCAGTCTTAGACGCAGTTGTAGTCACAATCGGTAAGACTCCACCAGCTGGCCAATAAACAGGAATAGCATTTCCACCACTGTTCCTAAAGGTATCTATGCCAACACCATAACCGCCAGTTGAGTTCTGTGTCAGTTTGACGGAGAAGGCTGTTGCACCAGACGGTGGATTTAGGAGAGTGAATCTGTCTACATCTTCGTCAATTTCCAGTTCAAATGACTGTCCAAGTGACAAGTCAATAGTCACAACTCCACTTGAAATGTCAAGTGTTTGTACATTTTCGGAATATGTCTTGAACTTGACAGATCCTTCAAAGTCAACATCTGCTCTTGGTACAGCTGTTCCGAAACCAACTTTTCCACTACTTGTAGACAAGGCAGTACCAACAACAATATCAGTTGCAGTGATAATACCAGTCACAATACGACCAGATGTGCTATCTATTCTATGATTTGCAGTGGTGACGATACCAGTTGCATTGATATGTTGGACATCAAGTCCTCCATCAATACGAACTCTATTTCTAGCTCTGATGTCAGTTGATCCAGTTCCAGGAGCTCCAGCGTCAAGAGAGAATTCTGGAACAGTTGTACCAACACCAACAGGTAAAAGATTATTAGGATAAATTCCAGTTCCAAGACCAGCTTCTACACCACTGAAAAGACTATCATTCTGAAGGTTGACGAGAAGAGATCCATCACCAACAAAATTATTTGCGGTTAGGACACCAACTGTAATGTTTCCACTAATTTCAGCATCACCTTCAACTCTCAGTTTTTTCCCATTAGCTGTGGTTCCAATACCAACACCACCAGTTATATCCATACTGAATTGTGTGGATCCAGAACCAATCTGGAAGACATTTTCTCCAGCTGATGTGGTTGCAATTCCAACCTTGTCGAAGATCATGTGATCAGAGTTCGAGTCAATACTAATCGAACCGAACGAATACCATCCAGTTTCAGTGGTATATGTCCATCCAATTGTTCCACCTGCAGTTGGATTGGCGTTGTAGACAACATCACCAGGGTTACCAGCCAATGTTGGTTGTGTGAGACCTACAGTGTATTTTCTGGATACGACAGTGTCACCTTGTAAGAACAGTGAGTTGGACTCAATACCATCATCAGAGGTAGAAGTCAGTTTTTCAGTGAGAAGAACTGGACCGTTGAATTCTGACAGGATGTTATTTTGTGTACCACCCTCAACCTTGAGGGATCTTGATACGGTAACATCAAGTGGGTTGATAATATCAACACCAGTCTCTGTACCAACAACAAATACGTCCTCACCAGTAACAGTTGGGATTGGTGTTTCAAACACCTCTTCCTTACCAGTGTTGGAGGAGATTCTCTTGTTACCAATATAGAAGTCACCACGGTCATTCATACCAGTGTAGACGTTCACACCACCGTTAGATCTGAGAGACTGAGACAGTAATTGTTCTGTCAGACCAGGTTGTCCTGCCTGTCTTTGTGGTAGTGCTGTTGAGTAGTTACCTGGTCCATATCCAATATATTCAAATGTATGACCAGAAGCTCTGGTGATTGATGTTCTTCTAAATTCAACTGGTAATACATTAACCTTTTGAATCAGAGAACCAGTGACGTGAGTGCTACTTCTGGTTCCAGCAACACCTCTGAATACCTTGACAGGGTTAGAACCGACTGTCGTCTTGATTCTCACAATCTCATTGTCGATTCTGAGGTAATCACCAATATTCAGACCATGTTGTTCTACATTTTCAATATTGACTTCATCGGTGCTGGACGTAGTAACAGCAGATGATAGAACAGTACTAATACCAGCATAATAGTTGTTAGCTCTTCCACCAAAGTTCTCATCATAAAGAGTAAATGTTCCAGATTGTGGAGATTGACCGACATAATATCCACAGAGTGTTCCAGAAATAGCTGGTTCTTGAGTTGAGATACCAATATTAACTTTGAATTCTTTGAGACCTACAACTTCAGTCACGGCAAATGTTCCGTTGTAGAAGTCTTCTGTAGCTCCACCAATTGCGATCGCGTTCTCAGCTACCAATCCATGTGTATCAGAGGTAACGATTGTACCAATACCAACATCCTTGTTATAAACTAAAGATGAAATGTTGAGTTTAGGTCCATTGTTGGTTGCATATGCCCCAGACAATACAGTAGCACCAATACCAGTTGTTGAGAATCCACTGACAGGAGTTCTTGATTCAACAGTAATTTGCTTAGTTGTACTAATTCCTGTAATTCTATAAAGTTGATTATAAGAACTATAACTGTCGGAGGAAACACCAGATACACTAATAGTTTCACCAACATTGTCGTTGATGTATTGTACTGTAACTGTAGCGGTGGAGAAACCAGTTGTTGTGGCTGTTCCCGTAACCTCCAGGACATCACCAACTGAATAATTACAACCACCATCCATAATCTTGACGGCGGTCAGTTCACCAGAAGCATTTACTGTGATTCTAGCTGTAGCACCTTTACCATTTGTAGTAATACCAAGACGAGCATTATAGAGATTTTCTTCAGATCCAGTTCCATTACCATATGCAGTACCAGCTGAAGTAATTGTTACACCAGCAATGGAGTTGAAACTGTGTTCACGATCAAAGAAAACTGTGTGAGTACTACCTCCACTAACAGTAGAAATATCAGTAATACCAATACCAAGTTGGAAACCACTGTTACTTCTATCAAGAGTAGATTTTGTAATACTATTCTTAGGATCGTCAATTACAACCTTACCCAGTTGATCAGCAAGTGCATATGACTTAGCGGTAGGTGCTTCAGATACAGGGTTGTCTCTATCAAGTTGAGGATAAAGATTTACAATTGGTTGTGAGAATGAGAAATTATCAGATCCATTGAATGGTGCAATAGATGGTTTGTTGGACGAGTCGAGGACTGTCAGATAGTAAATACCATCTTGTTCTCCAACCTTATACTCTCTAATTTGTTCAACATCGTAGATATAGAAAGAATTATCAGCTCTTACACGTTGGAATGTTGGAAGTGATGTTGTTCTTACAGATGTATTATTTGTAAATGTTCCAGGATCAGTGCTAATGTCAGTGGTGTAGAATGTGTTAGCACTTGAGATACCAGCAACTGTGAATGTTCCATTGTAAGAGGAATTAGCAACACCAGTTGGGTTAACTGAACTCGTTACATTATTAATCTTGACCTTAGATCCAACGGTCAACTGGTGTGGAAGTTCAGTGGTAAAATATGTGGTCGAACTGTCATAATTAGCCTGACGGATGAAACTAAAGTTTCTCAGTTCACCAACATTTGTCATTGTGACAGTATTGGGATTGAACTGAAGCGCTACCTCAGTGTCATTAGCACCAGTTACATCATTAGAACCCTGTATAATATAACCATCTCTAGGTGCTCTAGCGGATTGGATACCTACATCAGATGGAATAACATATCTGTATCTGTAAATTCTATCTTTTAATGCTCTGTTGTCTGGTTGTCTATTGATGAATGTTCTAGAAGTAGCTTCACCAAGAACGGAAGTTCCAAGTGTTGTAACCTTAGTGTAAATCTCATTATCTGTTTCAGAAACATTGATATACCACTTACTTTCACTAGAATCAAACTGAATCGGGTGTCCAATATCACCAGCGGTCTTATCACTAACTCTACTCTCTACTGTAATAGTTCCACCAAGATTATTGATACTGATAGATTCTCCATTTGAAGCGTCATTGGGACTTACAGCGATCTTAATTTGATCATCATTGAGAGATCCACCAACAATTGCATAATAAACTCTATTTTCATCTAAACCATCTGGAAGTCTAGCATTATCACTGAGTACTCTAATTGTTTCACCATTGATAAATCTGTGATCTTCATTAAATGTTAAAATATTAGAAGAAATACTATTCGCTACACCTACTCTACCAACTTTGAATCGTTTTACAGAACTATACTTCGTGCCAGTAGAAGAGTCTGGCATTATGATACGAGCACTATATTCTGCGGAAGAACCACTCTCAGTGATAAGAAGTCTTAATTTATCATTTGTGGCAGAACCAACTCTGTACCCTTGAATTACAGATTTTGGTGGTGCAGATTCGTTTGTCTCATTGTGTAAGTAAAGTCTAGCTGTAGTAGCAACACTAACAGTAGTGCCTACATCAATAGCTCCATATTCAATATTAACAGTTTCTGTGTCTAAAAGTTTTGGAGGGATTACATTTGTAATATATCCAGCGTCATCTTTACTGAACGCAACGTCTCTATATCCTCTAGACGACAGAGCTATTTGACCAAAGTTGGAGTTAGAGTTGGTAACTGAGAAGTCACCACCACTTTCAGTCACAAAGTGTTCTGAGTAACCAATAGCAAAGATTGAAACTAACTGACAAATAGCATTGTTAGACGCTTTGATGTGGTAGTTATAGTATTCTGGTCTGTACTTTGCATCACCATCACTATGAATATTATCTACGGTAGATGCAAATTTGAAGTCACCACTTGCGGTATCAAACTTACAGAATGCATTGTCGTCTTTCTGGAGAGATACACCAGTAAACTGAGCGACAACCATGGATTTAAATCCACTTGCCTTTGATCCATCAGCATGCATACCACACATACCGTAGACAGATCTCAGTGAGATATTGAAGATGTATGGTGATGCTGATGTTACAGTATCAGTATCAAGTGCTATAGTTGCACCTGTAGTTGATGGTGATGCGTCATTTGGAATGACGGAATTCAAATACTTGAATGATGTTACACCTTCTGTCGTTCTGGATACGATTTCATTAACAACAAAAGAACCATTGTAATCAACATCGGTAACATCGTTTACCTGGAAAGCTGTATCAACCTCAAGACCTGTGACTGCCTGTGTGAGTGTGACGGTGATGATTTCAGTAGCACCAAGAGTTGTGCCATCACCAGCAATGATCGTTTGAATCTCTGTGCTGCCACCTGTTGGACCAACGATACGATATTCGTCAATCTTAGGTTGAATATCAAGTCCAGAAGATGGATAATCTGGTTGAATTGTTCTACCAGAGGATGGTCCATATGCTAAACCAACCTTCTCATAGTACATATCCAGATCTGTTCGATCAAATGTACCTGAAGAAGCAGGAATAAATGTATCATTAATCGCAACATTATTCACACCATCAGCATATTCAAATACTGTTAGTTTATGGTGAGAGAAGTTAGCTACTGATGCTCCAGTGGTATAATCCTTATAGACATTTCCGTTAGGATTACCATCAAAAACGGTAAATTGGAAAAAGTAACATCCACCTGTAATCCTAAAGATAGCAGATCTTTCAATGTTATCGTTTTCTGGATTCGGAATGTATAATGGTCTAATTGTTGTTTTTCTTAAATCCTGACCAACAATCGAAACACCACGGGGAACAATAATACCACCGTGAACTGAATTTAACTTATAAAGATCGTTTACAGACGAAGTTATGTCGAAGTTTGAAGTGCTACTAAAGGCAGTAAAATCACTAGATGATGTTCCGTCCCTTAATCTATAATTCGTTCCATCTAAAGGAATCCAACCTGGTCTGTTATCAACAACGTGTTCACCTGGTGACAGAAGAATTGTGGTCTTGCCAAATCTATCGTTATCTAATCCCGTCTGATAGGAAAATCTAGCTGCTTCAATCAGTGCCCTCTGAATGGTAACAAAGGGGCGACCCATCGAGTTACCCTGATTTGTAGTACTATCAGTAGCGTCTAAGTCGTTGGGATTGACATAAATGATGTTTCCACGAACGTTCTTGAGGAAGTTATCAAGTCTCGATAATGGCATCTTCTTCGCACACTATATCTATTATGACTTATTTATCAAGGATGACGGGACACGAATTGTGATATACAGAATCTTCCGTATTTTTGTCCTGTGTACTTCTCTTCCATCATAACGGGTTTAACCGCATGGTTAATGATTGAAGGGAAAATTATTGTCCTATTATTTAAACACTCTATCTCTACATCAAAATCTTCAAAGTATAGGTTACCACCAGAAAATTTCTTTGGTTTTCTATAGAACCAATTTAGTACAGTAAACTGAGTACAATCTTTATGGGTTCTATACTCATCATTGTTCTCATAATAAACAAGTTGTGTATAGTGGTGATTAGTATTAGAAGCTGTTCCAGGAAAGTACCAGTGGGGATGACTCATGAAAAAAGTTTTATTTTCCATGAAAATCTTTTCAGTTATCTGTAAAATAGCTGAGTGATTTCTATTTTGAAATACATCCTCAAGATATTGACATCGAAGGAATTTTAAAAGTCTTCCATCAGGAGTAGTTGCAGCACCATTATTCACATCGGCAACCATCAATCTTCTAGGATTACAAAGGTAATCCATTTCTTCCCACATTTCTTCTAATTCCCATTCATTATAGAGTTCATCTATAAGAACATATGGAAAGGGTTCAGTTACATATTTTACTCTCATAAACCCTCCGATTTGATAGGAATGGGGGGACTTGAACCCCCACGACCTTAATGGTCAACAGATTTTAAG
>CEPY01003261.1_pt1 | contig 9258 bp, 12 predicted proteins | sample 530421 | NCBI WGS metagenome assembly CEPY01 (sample SAMEA2620065, study PRJEB7988) | marine metagenome | biome: marine biome (ENVO:00000447); feature: surface water layer (ENVO:00002042); material: "saline water (ENVO:00002010), including plankton (ENVO:xxxxxxxx)" | depth 5 m
ATCGGTCGCCACCTCGTCACCACTGGCGACGGCGTGCGTTGGGATGATCCTGCCATCGATGCCCAAGAGATGAACGACATGCTCTGGGAACTGTGAACGATCGTAACAGGGGGGACTTCGTGACCCCCTGACCCTGTAGAATTCTCTCAAGTCAAACGACTCAACCCATGAACTCCATCGCTTCTCTCAACGCTCTGATCGATGAACTCCATGCTTCAGGGAAGACCGTGAAAGTTACCAAACTTCCGACACGTCGTCCCCGCAAATCTGAACTGGTGATGAGCATGACCAAAGGCGTTAGGACTAACACTAACCGTCGTGGTCAAACAACACCTCAGGCGACACATGCTCAGAAAAGTATGATCGAAGGTAATGCTGGTGCTTTCTTTAAGACCAGTGGTTGATCGCTACACATAAGGGGGACACTTTCGTTCCCCTTTTTTAATGCGTTCGTGCAGCAGTTGACATCAGCAGTTGTTTTATGTTATGCTGGCGGTTATAAAAACGCAAAGGGAACCTAACCTACAACGGACCAAAATCGACCTCTAAATATCATTCTCATAAAAATTTTCCGGGTATAAAAAATGGTCCGAAAACCCTCGCGCCAAAAAAATAAATAATATTTGACGTACACATATTCCAATATATTAATGAAGTATTCGATTGTAGCAGACGGTAAAGTATTAGTGAAAGACCTTTCATTAATCGAAGCTGAGGACCAATTAGATCAGATGAAAAAAATGATCATGGCTGGTATTGCAACGAATTATTCAGAACAAGACTTGGAGATACGGTGTCATGTCAACAAGTGATTTTATCTTTCATGTATATGAAAAGAAAAACAATCTTTGTATTTTTCACAACTTGACAGTTGAGGAGTTAGAAGATAAACTAAGAACTGGTGAGATCCAACTTGGAGATCACGATATTGAACCATTAAGACAAAGAAAAGTTTACGGAGAATCTCCATCATACTAGGAGATCTAAATAGTACGACTGAATTGAAAATCAACATTTTATTCAATTATGGCAAAAGGATTTACAGTTAAAGCGAAACCTCCTGCAGCGAAAAAAGAGGAGTGGGACATCGCAGCGATTAAAGAACGAATGAAAGGAAAGACAATTGTATTTTGTCTTCCTGGACGTGGATGTTCATACTTGTTTCTGAAAAACTTTGTTCAACTTTGTTTTGACATGGTTCAATCGGGACTGAGCATTCAAATTAGTCAAGACTACTCCTCGATGGTTAATTTCGCACGATGCAAGTGTCTTGGTGCGAATGTACTCAGAGGTCCGAATCAGATTCCTTGGGATGGCAAACTGCCATATGACTATCAACTGTGGATTGATAGTGACATTGTATTTGATACGAATAAGTTCTGGCAACTCTGCGATCTCGCATTCCCTGCAGAAGGTGAAGAACGAGAGATCGCGGCTGGATGGTATTGTACTGAAGATGGTCACACAACTTCTGTGGCACATTGGTTGGAAGAGGATGACTTCCGCAAGAATGGCGGCGTCATGAATCACGAGACCTTGGATTCCATTCAGAAGCGCAAAAAACCGTTCACGGTCGATTACACGGGATTCGGATGGGTTCTGATCAAGAAGGGTGTTTTTGAAGATGAGAAGATGGAGTATCCTTGGTTTGCTCCAAAGATGCAACAGTTTGAATCTGGCAAAGTTCAAGACATGTGTGGTGAGGACGTTTCTTTCTGTCTTGATGCAAAAGAAGCGGGTTATGAGATCTGGTGTGATCCCCGGATTCGCGTTGGGCACGAAAAAACACGTATTATCTGATGAAGTATAATTTGGATGTAAAAGGAGAAAGAATGGGCGAAAATCTTTCTCCTGAAGCATTAAGTGAACTGCTTGACAATTTGGCGGAACGATTTTATGATCATAAGGTCGAACCCGAAGACATCGTTGTAATGGAGGTTATCGAATGAAAGTTAAGAAGAGTTTGTTGGGTAAAGTTTTTGTTGAATCGACGCCCAAGAAAACACGTCAAGGAATGGGAAAACATACTAAGTTTTCCGCTTCTTCTCGTAACGGACGTAAAAAACGATATCGCGGTCAAGGTAAATAATGAAACTTGAACTTCGCACCTATCTCGCTCCCAGTAAAGTCTGTGACGGGGTAGGTGTTTTTTCTTTGGTTGATATACCAAAAGATACATGTATCTTTACACCTTCTCAAACTGAATACATATTGTGGACAATGGTTGATGCACAACTTCATGAAAGAATTGCAACCTTAACTTATTATGATGAGAATGGATTCTGGATTGATAGTGATTTGGACAAATTAGGTCCTCAATATTACATAAACCATTCCCATGACCCAAATGTCGCTTACAATAAAGACACGGGTAAACTCTACGCTATTAAGGACATTCCGAAAGACGTAGAACTCACTGATTATTATTTTCCAGGAGAAAGAGATTGGCTTATCTAAATCATAGTCTTCCCGATTGGTCTTGTTACATCCGTAATGAGTTTCTTTTCAATCATAAAAAAGGGCACGGTGAAGTGACTCGTTGTGATGTTCATTCTGTTGCGAGTATAGAAAAAAGAACGCCAATGTTTGAGGCGTTTCTTGAGAATGGTGTTAACTGGACAAGAAGACCTCTACATGCGTTCTGTTGGAAACCTGATGCGCCGATTGAACCACTCGAAGATACAATGTATTGGGATTGTTTTTCTCCCTATATCGACGTTCAGAGACGACATAGATTGGCGGGATTGAAAGCAGAATTAATTCGTCCTGATAATCAGAAAAGAGTGGGAACCTATATGTTCACTCTCGATTGGTCATGGGAGAACAAAGGTATGCCTGATTTGAATTTCTCCGAAACACCAGAACATAAGTGTGCTCACCTGTTCAAAATGGAAAATGGCAATTATTATGCTTATCCAAACAATCGGATTATTTGGTATGATGATGCCTGGACTTTTAATCGTATCAAGGCAAATCCTGGATATGAAATTGACCTGACAGTTTACGCTGTTGAAGGTCGTCGAACAATTGAAACTAGTGATGACTACATGTACGAAATCACAGATCTTAAAAAAGGAGAATCAAAATGACCACGAATAAAGATTTACGTGCAACCTGGGAATCAACCCTGATGTCCGATTATTGGACATTACCAACCAAAGAAAATAAAAAGAAAGTTCTTCGTGAAATTGATAATGATGATTGGGCATCAGATGACGTTGAGTCTCTGAATGAAAATAAATAAAATCAAACGAAGTTAGAACGCTTATGTTACTTCCACATCCCGACGATTATATGCATCAGTTAATCGTAACTTCAGGAGGAGATGCAGTCAGGATGTGGAGGGAGGAAATAAAAAAGGCATGGGAACATCAATGTGCCTATTGTGGTAGTAGTGATAATTTAACGATGGACCATGTAAGACCAAGAAGTATGGGTGGCCAAGACAAAACAAATAATGTCGTTTGTTGTTGTCATAAGTGCAATAAATCAAAGGCTGCAACTAACTGGGAAGATTGGTATTCAAGACAAGACTTTTTTACTCTTGATCGTTATCATGCAATTCGCGAATGGACACAACCTACTTTTGTTGGTCCAATGAAGAGATTAGTTCGCGGCAAAAATGGTAACCCAACAAGGTATGTGATTACACAACCTGCTTAAATAGTTGATAAATAATAAGTAAAATTATAGTATCATGCCTGTCGAAAGGGTTAGTAAATCATTTAAAGACATTAGTATGTCTTTTAGTTTAAATCCTTTGAATTCTGATATAGTTGCTGTCACAAACGTGACTGCGATTAATAGATCGATTCGCAATCTTGTTTTGACTTCTCCTGGAGAAAGACCTTTTTCTCCTAGTCTTGGATCTGAAGTCAGTCGATCTATATTTGCAAATATGGATCCTTTATATGCAGATTTAATTAAAGATCAAATTGAGGAGACAATTCAAAGGTTTGAACCAAGAGTTAATCTAAGAAGCGTTGATGTGATACCTAATTATGATAATAATGAATATTCAGTAAGAATTTCATACTTAGTGGTTGGTGTTGATATTCCGCCACAAAAACTTAATTTCGTTCTCCAATCAACAAGGTAAATGTCATTAGTAAATTTTACCGATCTAGACTTTGATCAGGTTAGATCATCTATTATTGACTATTTGAGGTCGAACTCAACGTTCACCGACTATGATTATAGTGGGTCGAATCTTTCGACTATTATTGATGTATTAGCGTATAACACATATATCACATCTTATAATGCCAATATGTTGGCAAATGAGTGTTTCATTGACAGTGCAACACTTAGAGAAAATGTTGTTGCTTTAGCTAGAAACATTGGATACGTACCAAGATCAAGAAAAAGTGCGACAACGAAAATAAGTTTTACTGTAGACACAACCACAATATCTGGTGTTAAACCAAGACAGTTAACACTAAAGAAGGGAATTGTAGCTTCAACTGGATCTACCTTTGGTAATAGATCATTCTCTTTTTGCACAGTTGCTGATATTACTGTTCCCGTAAAGTCAAATGGAATTGCTGCGTTCATAGACATTCCAGTTTATGAAGGTAATTTAATAACAGACTCTTTTACACAACAAGTATATGAACCAGATCAAAGATTTCTTTTGAGTTCAAATGGTGCAGATACATCAACTCTTAGTGTCATCGTTAAAACATCCCAAACTTCAAGTGTACAAAGAACATATAATCAAGCAAATAGTCTTTTTGATGTAGATTCAACATCTGCTGTTTATTGGGTTCAGGAAACTTCTGATGAACAACATGAGTTAATTTTTGGTGATGGTGTATTTGGAAATAAGTTGCAATATCCAAACTTTATCGAAGCAAGTTATGTTGTTGGTAATGGATCGGATGCTAATCAAATTTCATCAATGTCATTCAGTGGTAGAGTCGTCTATAAGGACGGTTCAACTGAAGTAACTACCAATAGTGGATTTTCTGTTTTAAGTGTCTCAGAACCGACTTACGGTGGGTCTGCAATCGAAAATGTTGATTCTATTAAGAAATATGCAACAAGAATATATGCATCACAAAATCGTGCAGTTACATCTGTAGATTATCAGGCATTAGTTCCAGTCATTTATCCCGAAACCGAATCTGTTGCTGTATTTGGTGGTGAGGAATTAAATCCACCACAGTATGGAAAAGTTTTTATAAGTATTAAACCTTATAATGGAAACTTCCTTTCAAACTTAATTAAGGAGAATATTTTATCAAGTCTTAGAAAGTATACCGTCGCTGGAATTGTTCCACAAATTATCGATCTCAAGTATCTTTATGTTGAAACATTCTCCGATGTTTACTATAACACCAATTTAGCATCGAGTTCTGATACAGTCCAGACAAACATCAGTAGCAATATTCAGGACTATTCTGATTCGGTGGAATTAAACAAATTTGGGGCCAGATTTAAATATTCTCAATATTTGAGAATTATTGATCAAACAGATGAATCGATCACTTCAAACATTACCAAAATACAAATACGTAGAGATTTAAGACCAGTTCTTAATGCATTTACAGAGTATGAAATTTGTTTTGGTAATAGATTCCACATTAAAGATAGAAATGGATATAACATAAAATCTTCTGGTTTCCAAGTTTCTGGAATTGATGGAGTAGTTTACTTGGGAGATTTGCCAAATGCTGATATGTCAACTGGCACATTGTATTTGTTTACATTAAAAAGTTCGTCTCAACCAACAATCGTTAAGAACAACGTTGGTGAAATCGATTATATGACTGGCGAAATTAGAATTTATCCAATTAACATTATTTCTACTGTGGTAAATAGTCAAGTACCTATTATTGAAATATCAGCTATACCATATTCAAATGATGTAATTGGTCTTCAAGATCTTTATTTGCAATTAGATACTACATATAGTGAAATCAAAATGATATCTGATAATATATCTTCTGGTTATAATATTTCTGGATCTAATTATGTTGTGAGTTCTAGTTATTCTGATGCATCTTTTGTTCGTGGAACACCTCTCGTATCAGCTGGTGAAAACAATCAATCTACAAATTTAATTTCACAAAGAGTTATATCAAGTGAAAGTGGACAGGTTATCTATTCGCAACCATCTACAACTTCATCAAGTGGAAGTGTTACCTATTCGCAACCATCTACAACTTCAACCGGATCAGGTTATTAATTAAGATCAAATGGAAAAAAGAGTTAAAATACAACAAATCATTGAGAGCCAACTGCCTCAATTTGTGCGCGATGAGTTTCCTCTTGTATCGCAATTTTTAAAACAATATTATATTTCTCAAGAAGCAAAAGGTCTTCCAGTTGATATTCTTAGCAATATTGATCAATACATTAAACTGGAAGAAACTTGCAATCTTTATGCGACAAGTTCTCTTTTTTCATCAATAGGTAGATCTGATACTACTATTCAACCATTAGATCCAAATTTTACCACAGGATTCCCTGATAGGTATGGTCTCATTCAGATTGACGATGAGATCATAATGTATGAATATAAAGATGATAGGTATTTTTATAACTGTCATCGCGGATTTAGTGGTGTGACATCATTAAGATCCACAAATGATCCATCCAGACTAACGTTTTCAGAATCCAGAGCTACTTTTCATGATGCTGGAACTGAAATAAAGAATTTAAGTGTTTTATTTTTACAAGAATTTTTAAAGAAAACCAAATCCCAGTTCATTCCTGGATTTTCGGATAGAAAACTTGATAGTGCTATCAACAAGAGATTGTTCATTAGCAGATCTCGCGATTTCTATGAATCCAAGGGAACAGATAGATCATTCAAAATTCTCTTTAATGCTCTTTATGGGGAGCCGGTTGATGTAGTCAGACCTAGCGATTATCTTTTTAAACCTTCAGACGCTGGATATTCCATTACAAAAAATCTTGTTGTAGAAGTCATTAGTGGTGATGGACTTGATCTTTTAAATAAAACTTTAATACAAGATGCATATCCTGAATATGGAATTCCAAGCGCTAAGGGAAGTATAACTGATGTTGAAAAATTTATACTAGAAGATAAAACATATTACACATTAAAGTTAGATTTTGATTACAATAAAGACATTAACGCTAGAGGTAGTGTCGATGGTGAATTTCAAATCCATCCCAAAACAAAAATAACTTTTGTTGAGTCATTAAGATCTGAATATCTTACTGTGGATTCCACTATTGGATTTCCAGAAAAGGGCGTTTTATCAGTAAATGACTCTGCAGATGACGAATATAAATTAGCATATTTTAGTAAGAATATTAATCAATTTGAATCTATTCTTCCAGCTAACTCTGCTCCATATACAATATATGGTACAGATGTCAATGTAAGAGGATTTGGACCTAAAGAGGGATGGTTTTATCCATTATTCTTAAACGAATCTGATGCTAGGGATGCGGACGATAACTTAGCTGATCCACATAAACATACTTTTATTGAATATCCTGGCGTAACTTTTTGGATGCCAAGCAATCAGCAAAATCACGCCAAATCGACAACACCAGATACAATAACATATCTGAATGGAAGAAAATTTGATCTTACAAAAGGTGGTGTACCCTCTACATTCAATAGAGAATCTGATGTTGTATTGGATGTTTACGCAAAAGGATATGTAACTCCGACACAATCGGCAGATTCTCTGATAAAAGTTCGTATTGGTGGAGTACTTTCTGGATTAGACATCTATGATACTCCATATGGCATTGAACCAAGAGAAAGAATTTTTATTAAAACTCTTGGATCTAATGTAAAAAATATTAAGACATCGGGATGGATTACTAATACTCCCGTCAGATTAAATGTAAAAAGTATAACTCTCTCTGATCGAGCATCAAATACATATACTATCATAACAACAGATGATCACAGTTTTCAGACCGGAGACTCTGTAATTGTTACAGATAGTTTAGGAAATATTGTAGAAACAACTGTCGGTAGAATTAATAGCGAGAATAACTTTCAAGTTACTGGATCTGTTCTTAATGTAAGTTCTGGAAATACTACTTTTAAAGTTGAAAGATTGATATCAAAAGTTCAGAGTAACTTATATGATACGATTATTGGTTCTTCAGCCAACATTCAAAACATTTATAATGATTTTGAAGATAATGTTTTAATTGCATCAAATTCTCTTCCCAGATATCCACAAGAAGAATTAAATCCATATCTTAAAAAGTATACTCTTTCGGGATCTTATAGTGGAGAGACGATTACATTAACCAGTTCGAGTCAAGATCATGGACTCTTTACTGGAGATTCTGTATATTACAGACCATTTTATGAAACTATTGGGAATTCTTCTGCACAAAATATTAATAAGTTTGATGATATTTCTGAAGGAATATTTTATGTAAAGAGAATTAATTCCAATAGTGTTAAACTCTCTAGATCTCAATCTGATCTTTTTGCAAATAAGTTTGTTAGCTTTACTGGAACTGTAACTAATAATTCTTTAGAATATTATGATTTTAATGCCAAGTATGTTGAACCACAACAAATCGTAAGAAGGATATCCTCAGTAGATAAAAAGAGTGGTGAATACGAAACACATCCTGGTTCTATTGGTGTTCTTATTAATGGAACTGAAATCTTAAATTATAAGTCTTCTGATGCTGTATATTATAACTCTATTGAAAGTGTAGATGTCAAATCTCCTGGATTTGGGTATGATATAATTTCTCCTCCAGTTCTTGAAGTTTCTGATTCTGTTGGTGCTGGTGCAACTTTAGTTGCTAATGTTGTTGGTTCTCTTGAAAGAATTGATATTGTTTATCCTGGATTTGATTTCATAGAAAAACCAGTCATTACAATTACTGGAGGAAACGGATCTGGAGCATCTGCGAAGGTAAACACAACATCAATTGAACATAGAATTGATTTCAGATCTGATTTTCCTGTTGGTATTTCTACTGTTCTTCCAGCTTCACAAGGCGGACTGAATATTAATGTTGTTACTAATGAAATTGGTTTTGGAACCTATCATAAATTTAGAGACAACGAAAGAGTAATATATGAAACTTTTAATCAACAAGCAATTGCTGGTTTAACAACGAGCGCTTCTTATTATGTCAAGGTTCTTGACGGAAATACAGTCAAACTACACAAGAATGTGAATGATTCTATTTCTGGAATCAACACTGTATCTCTTGTTGATTACGGAGTGGGTGTACATGCTCTTAGATCGGCAGTAACAAAATCAATCGTAACTAATATTATTGTTGATAATC
>CEPY01060947.1_pt1 | contig 9151 bp, 13 predicted proteins | sample 530421 | NCBI WGS metagenome assembly CEPY01 (sample SAMEA2620065, study PRJEB7988) | marine metagenome | biome: marine biome (ENVO:00000447); feature: surface water layer (ENVO:00002042); material: "saline water (ENVO:00002010), including plankton (ENVO:xxxxxxxx)" | depth 5 m
TGCTGGAGATAAGAAAAAAGTAATAATTAAATGGGCAGGAAATCCAGATTTTGAACATGAACAATTCAGAGTATTTCCTTTAGAGTATCTTCTTGAACTAGAAAAATTAAATGATAAGATTCAAATCTTCCATGTTCAATTAGAACATAATGAAGGTCTTCCGAAAAATAGCAGTGTTTATGATCTTACAGAATACATTGATGATTGGAGAGATACATATGATATTTTCGACGAAGCAGACATAGTTATAAGTTCTTGCACATCTACCGCTCATTTGGCAGCTGCCATGGGTAAAAGATCATGTGTAATTTTGCCAATCGTTCCATATTTCTGTTGGGCTTCAGACAAAGATGTTTGGTATGAAGATAATCTAACTCTATGCAAACAGACCAAATATGGCGATGAAGGATGGAAAGAAGCTATTGATAAAGCGATTAACATTGTTGAGGAGGAGTTATGTCAATAACAGATGTTTCTGGTAGAAAAGCAATATTTACTTTTTACAATGATCAAATTGATGACAAAATGATTTTTCTTCATCATGAAATTGTTGGAAGAATGTGTGAAGAAATTGAAGGTCTGGATTTTAAACCCTATAATTACCGAAAACCAGATGGAGAAATGTATCCAGATCAAGCAATGGATATTGGATTTAAAACTCTATTTTTGGAACATGACTATGAAATGGTAATGTCTTTAGAAATTGATTGTATACCTCTCAATAAAGAATCATTATTGTATGCATTCTCTAAAGCCAAAGATGGTATTTTTATTGGCAACTCTCAAAGATCATGTCATATTGACAATAATGAACATATGTTCATTCCTCCATCTATGTTTGTGATGAATAGAGATCTATATGAAAAACTAGAACGTCCCGATTTTAGACCAACAACCAGAGGAGATATTGGTGAAGAGTGTACTTATCAATGTGAAGAACTAGGTCTTCCTATGGAATTTTTAATGCCAAAAACTTATGAAAGAGAACCTATTGGGTTTCCTTGGGATCTTGGAAATGGTAGAAGTAAGTATGGTATTGGAACAACATATGCAAATGAAAATGGGGATGAATTATTTTATCACTTATTTGAAAGTCGATTAGCTTGTTGGAACAGTTATTTTTATGATAAATGTGAAGAAGTAAAACCAGGAATTTTGAATCATTTAACAGAAGAAATTATTAGACAATCAAACATAGAGTTTAAAGAAGAATAATCATTCTATAAATAACTTTATCTAGATCTCATAGATTCAGTATAAAAATGATTAGTACCTCAGGACCTAGTGCTCAGAGACCAAAAAGAAACGAGGGTGTATATAACTTAGATGAAGTCGTAAGACTTAATCATGCCAACCCTAAAGGACCGAGGGGAGAAGCAACTCATTGGTGGTGGGCCGGATATATACCTTACTGGGGAAATCCTTGCCATGCAGGAGGATCGTATGGTGCGGTATATTGGAGTTCTCCTGTTCTAGCAAGAGGCAGGTGGAAACAAGTTTGTAGTACAGCATATATACACTGGGCAATTAGAGATGATGGAACAATGTGGTCCTCTGGAGGACCCAATACTTATGGCATCCGCGGCGACGGAACTGCTGGTAGTCCAAATAACTATGCATCATCTCCTACTCAAGTTGCAGGAACAAATTGGTTCTCATTAAGGGACAATGGTATTGATTCCATAATCACTACTAACGCACAACATACTAGTAGTATGATGGCCATGAAAGAAGATAAAAGTCTTTTTGCATGGGGAAGAAATAATAGTGCAAACTTAGGATTGAACGATACAGTTGATCGATCAGCGCCAGTACAAATTCCAGGTAGCAACTGGACCGATTATGGATTCAATAACTATAGTGGTTTCGCATTTAAAGATAATGGAGAACTATGGGAATGGGGAACAAATGGATACATTCATGGAACAGATCATGATTTAGTTGCTGGGTATTATGCAAGATCTTCACCGTACCTTATTCCTGGATCCTGGGCAGAAGCTTCAAAGGGGCACGATCATACTGTTGCTATTAAACAGGATGGTACTGGATGGTGCTGGGGCCAAAACAGTTATGGTCAATTAGGAAATAATGATAATATCCCACGTTCTTCACCGGTTCAATTCACTGCTGGATCGGGTCTTTACCAAAGATGTTTTGCTGGAGGATCCTGTACAGTATTCATTGATACTGATGGACATTCTTGGTATAGTGGGGACAACAGAACTGGAGGGGCATTTAGATTTAATAGTAACGTTATAAGTTCTCCAGTATTAATGCCAGGACACTGGGATGGTTTTAGATTGGGCAACCAGGGCAATCTGGGTAATTTTGGTAGAAGTCGTGAAGATGGCAACTGGTGGTTTGTTGGTTATGATTATGCTGGAAGAGCTGGTCTTTGCAGAACTAGACAGGACAGTTTTAATTCAGCGGCCGCATACAGATCTGCTCCGTGTAGAATTGGATACAGATGGACAGACATTGCAAATGATTATTATTCCACATGGTTCACCAAAGATAACTCATATAATTATCCAATGATGCATGGTCCAACAGGTGGTGGACAAGGAGCTTCAGATAGACACGGTAGACTTTAATTTCATTATATTTTTATTATGCACTTACTACGATCAAATTCAAGAGAATGCAACAAAGCATTCATCATTTCACTTAGAGATAACGAAGAATCAGAACAACTTACTAACCGATGTTCGGAATCATGTAAAAACGTTGGTCAAAACTATGAAGTATTTTATGGTTTTGACGGAAATAGTGGTAAAATAATCATACCTCCAGAACTAGAAAACCAACAGTGGTTAAATTGGTTCAAGGTTACAACAGATCTCATTAGTCCCACTCAAATTTCTTGTTTTTTGAGTCATATGGCTTTGTGGTCTAAATGTCTGGAATTGGATGAACCCATTGTAATTCTGGAACATGATGCACTTATGGTTAAAAAGTATGATTTTCATACTCACTATAATGCAATTTGTTATCTTGGTGGACTGGAACAATTTGAAAATAGTATGCCAAAACCAGATACATATGATGGTCCTCCTCCAATGGGGTCTGAGTGTAATAAAAGAGGGTTTTTTATCTGTAGGGCTCATGCATATGCCATTGATCCAGCAGTTGCAAAGAATTTATTGTCATATGTTCTTCAAAATGGACTATATACTTCATTGGATGTTGCAATAAAATCAGATATTTTTAACATATATCAAGATGATTTTTATGCGTATGACAAACCAGGAATCTCCACAATTCATAAAGATTGGAGATATTTAAAATCTGAAATTTAATTTGTATTTTTTATGAATAACCAACTTACTAATGTCAAGGGAGATGAATATCCCAATTCTTTAGATCATGCTATGGATATGATCTATGAACCTAAGAAAATTATTCATATTCTAAATATCGATAATTTTTTCCCAGAACTTTTTGAGTTATGTTTTCCTACAGTAGAAAGATATGCCAAAAAACATGGTTATGAGATCAATCTAATTACGGAAAGAAAATTTCCAGAATGGCATATTAACTATGAAAAGATGCAAGTCTGGGAAGATGGAAAGGATGCCGATGTTAATGTTCTGATGGATGCGGATGTTCTTATCCATCCAATGATGAAGGACTTTGCATTTATTGTTCCACCAACACACATTGGATTTAACGACAACTATTTTATGCGTACAAAGTTTAGAGTCGTTAATAGATCTCATGAAATGGATTTCGTAAGAGATCAAAGAAATATTGGTGTTGCTTCAAACTTAGTTGTTGCACATAAATCAACTCATTGTGTATTTGAACCACTAGATATTACTCCAGAAGAAGGAAGAAAAATTTGTACTGTTCGTGAAGGAGATATTGATGAATATACCATTTCACATAACGTAGCAAAATACGGATTAAAATATTGTGGAATTACATGGGAAGATTGGATGCGTAATTTCTTAGTTCATACTGGAACTGGTGATAAAGATCTTGCTCTCCGTATGGCAACATCAACTCTAGAGAAATGGAAAAAACGTAATTGGAAATCTTTTTATCCACAAGGATACGATATATCCCAAGTTTATACGCAAGAAGAACTGAATAGTGAATACAACGACACCAATTTTGTAATACCACAAGAAAGAATTATCGTTTGAGATGTTAAAAAACATAATAGTTGTCGATGATTTTCATCCAGATCCCGACAGTTACCGGAAATATGTTCTAGAAAATTTTACATGGCAAGATAAAAATACAAATACAACTTGGCCTGGATCTGATTCTGAAGAAACAATGAGTGATTCAGAAATCACTTCTATAATATCTTCAATTCTTGGTGAAGGTGTATGGTCAAATGGCAGTAATAAAAATTGTTATTTTAGAATAGGACTTGATGGAGATGTTGGATCTCAAAATGTACACTTCGATCCCAGTAAACCAGAGGGAGATCCATTAATATGGGCAGGAGTTTTATATTTGACTCCTGGAGAAGAGAGGCCAGAATCTGGAACTAAATTTTATAAACATAAAAAAACTGGATGGACTGAATCGCCATCAAGAAAACAAGCGTTTGAATATGGAATAAAAGACGATGAAGACATGCTTCGTTTTTTTGAATCCGATGGAAAAGACATGAACATGTGGGAAGAAACTATGAAAGTTTCTTTCAAATACAACAGACTTATTTTATTCCGACCTTGGTTATTTCATGCAAATGGAAAACTATTTGGAAATACCATGGAAACTGGTAGACTAGTACAATTATTCTTTTTAACTGGAGAAAAACTCAATGAAATTGAATGAATTATTTGAACACCACGACGGCCGAGAGTGTGGCAAGTGGAAACATTACTTCGATGTTTATGAAAGATACTTCCAATCTTATGTTGGGAAAGAAGTATACATTCTAGAACTTGGCGTATGTCAAGGTGGAAGTCTTCAACTATGGAAAAAATACTTTGGAGATAAGGCTAAAGTTGTAGGTGTTGACATTGATCCAAGAGCAAAATATGAAGAAGATCAAATTGAGGTAGAAATTGGTGATCTTCGAGATTCAAAATTTTTAAAGTATTTGATTGAAAAACATGGTAGACCAGATATTATCATCGATGATGCTAGCCATGAAACACAACAAACTCTTTGGACTTTCGGATTTTTCATGCCAACATTAGATGATAATGGAATATATGTAATTGAAGACACACATACGCACTATCGTCCAGAGTATAATGGAGGAACCAAAAATCCATTTAATATCATTAATGCATTATCTGCAATGACTCATGATGTAAATGTTAATCATATTGAGGAAGCATTCACTCCTGGATTAGGATCTGTTAAATCAATTTCATATTACGATAGTCTTGTAATTCTTGAAAAAGGCAATACAGAAACTGAACCCGTCTTTAGAGGAATAAGTCAATATAATGATAAAGTAACCGCAGAAGAAGAGGCAGTTCAAATGCAAACTAGACCACGATGAGTAAAACTATTTTCATTAATGGATGTTTTGATGTGATTCATCGTGGTCACATCGAACTTTTCAAATTTGCTAGTTACCTTGGAGACAGACTCATTGTAGCAATCGATGAAGATGATCGGATTCGTAAGTCAAAAGGACCAAAAAGACCGATAAACATATTAGAAGATAGAATGTATGTTTTACGATCAATTAAGTATGTTGATGAAGTAGAACATTTTGGTTCTGATGAGGAATTGGAAAACCTTGTCAAGAAATATAATCCTGATATAATGATAGTAGGTTCCGATTGGATTGGAAAAAAAGTTATAGGATCACAATATGCAAAAACCATTCGATTCTTCAACAGAATTGGACACTATTCCACCACAAACATCGTTGAAGGTTCTTCTTATCGGTGAATCTTGCCAAGATGTATATCGTTATGGAATTTGTAATAGAGTAAGTCCAGAAGCTCCCGTTCCTGTACTAGATTTTGTAAAAGAAAAAATTAGTTATGGAATGGCAGCTAATGTTAAAAGTAATCTCGAATCCTTTGGTATTGCTGTTGACTTTTTGTCAAACAAATCTGAAGATATCATTCGGAGAAGATTTGTTGATCTTAAATGTTATCAACAATTAATGAGAGAAGATGTTAACAATCATATAAAACCATTGATTCCTCAATTTTTTGGTGAATATGATGCTGTTGTTTTTTCTGATTATGATAAAGGATTGATTGATAATGAATTTATTTCATTTGTAATTGATTCTGTAAAATGTCCTATCTTTGTTGACACAAAGAAAAAAGATCTATCTGCCTATAGTGGTTGTATCTTAAAAATCAATAAAAAAGAATATGATGAGTCAGTATCTATTCCATCCAATAGTGAACTCATTGTCACTCTTGGATCTGAAGGTGCTTTTTATCGAGAAAAAACATTTTCAACACCAAAAGTAGATGTCTATGATGTCACTGGTGCTGGAGATGTTTTTTTAGCTACATTAGTTTATACTTATCTAAAAACTAGAGATTTCAATCTATCAATTCCAGAATCAATTAAGATGGCAACACGTTCTGTTCAACATACAGGAACATATACACTTACACAAGAGGATGTAAATGAAGTACGTTATTGACATTGATGGTACAATTTGTGATAAATCAGAAGATATGTGGCATGATGGAGATTATTCACATTCCGTTCCAAAAAAAGATAGAATTATTGAAATAAATAAACTCTATGATGATGGTCATGAAATTACTTATCTGACCGCTAGAGGAATGGGTAGACACAAGAATTCTTCTACACTTGCACACAAAGAATTTTATAATCTAACATTCAATCAATTAATTCAGTGGGGATGTAAGTTTCATGCTCTACATCTAGGAAAACCTGCTGGTGATCTTTATATTGATGACAAAGGTATTAATGCAAATGACTTCTTCACAAAATGACCCAATAAAATTCGTTCCTAAAGGATGGGGATATGAAAAGTGGATCACAAATGGTTCGCTTTACTGTGGCAAAATTTTATGGATGTGTAAAGACAAACAATGTTCTTGGCATTATCATCATAAAAAAGATGAAGTTTTCTACGTACAAAGTGGAAAAATTAGGATATACTGGAGCAACTTTGACGATTTTGAAATGGCTTATGTCAAAGAATTAAATCCAGGTGAAAAGTTTCATGTCCCTCCTGGTATGAGACATAGGATGAAAGCACTAGAAGATACTGAATTATTTGAATTCAGTACAGAACATTTTGAAGATGATAGTTATAGAATTATAATTGGAGATACTCTTTAATTGTAGTAAAGTCATATCCATCTATCCATTGCATATTTGCAATCGTATATTCTTGATACTTTCCAATAAGATGCTGAGGGAACGGAATTGTTACAATTTCCGCTCCCTCTTTTTTAGCAATAATTTTTGCCACATCGAGAAAACTAATTGGTGTTCCAGTTCCGAGATCGTAAATTCCAGACGATGCTTCATTGTTCAGGACAATATCAACCACGTCAGAAACACACACAAAATCCCTCCAGAATCGATCAGAACCTTCAAAAACTTTGATTACACCAGTATCCCTAGCCTGGTTAGTAAACGTCGTTACAGGACTACTCTGACTCCCCTTATTCTCTTTTGATCCATATACATTGAAGTATCTAAATCCCTGGATAAATTTAAACTTATCAAAATTATCCTGAACAAACATGTCCACGATATATTTGGAAGTAGCATAGTAATTAAGTGGATTAATTTCATCAATGAATCTTCCGTAAACCGATGCAGACGATGCGTATTTTACTGGAATTTGATATTGAATCGCTTTTTTAAAAAGTTGAATCGAAAATTCAATATTGTACTTATTAATTTTATTCCAATCAGTCTCAACTGTAGAAGAAATTGCTCCCTGATGAATAATTATTTCGACTTCATTCCAATTATCAAAGTCATTAATGAAATCAAAACAATCGCCAATTTCTACACAGTAAATATGTTTATATGAAAAATTATTCAACATATGATTTCCAATAAATCCCTTTGCGCCTGTAAGGATAATCATAACTAGAATATAACTATTTTAATTGTACCACTATCTATTAACGCTTGACAAGGTGTCAGAATGTGTGTATAATGTCTTTGCTAAAGATGAAAAGCTTTCTATAAATATATTTACTTAATATTAGTTGCTATGTTAAAACTTTCTAAAAAAGTCAAGAGAAGCAATTTAGAGGATTTATTTGATAAGGCAGTAAAAACTCATCCAGATATGAGTGGTCACATGCACTATCTTCGTGATCTTGCAAGTGAGTGTGAGAAAGTTGTAGAGTTTGGAGTTTATAAAGGTACAGGATCAACGATTGCTTTTATTTCTTCAGATTGTTCGGAATATGTTGGATATGATAAGAACATGTATGCTATCTTGCCAGAAGTCAGAAGTGCGGTAGCAGAATTAAATTTAAACAACAATAAAAAATATACATTTTCTTGGGCTGAAATCGATAGACATTTCAGATTAAAAGGAGATTGTGACTTATTGTTTATTGACACAGAACATACTTATGAAAAGTTGAAGTTAGAATTAAAGAACAATCATAGTAAAGTAAAAAAATATATTGCAATGCACGATACGCATTATTATGCAGATTGTATGAATAAAGATGGGGCAAAAGATAAACTTATATTTGGTGTTGCGGATAAAGGATTAGGTCATGCTATCAATGAATTTCTTGATACACATCCCGAGTGGAAAGTAAAGTATCATACTGATGAATGTCATGGTTTGACTGTATTGGAGAGAGTTGAATGATTTACTATAGTGTATATGATTCTGAGGGCAAAAAAGTTGCTGATTGTGGTGCTGAACGTGATGCTAAATTTTTAGCAGAGTCAAGAAAAGGAACATATAGAACAAATCGACTTGAATATAAGGAAACTGTTACTATTGAACCTTTAGATAATAAAAAACTAACGACGATTAAAATCGGTGGTCAAGAAATACAAATTCAACAACATCTTCCTGAATCTAATCTATCAGAAATATCCATTGAGTAGACAGTTGATGAACTGTCACATGTCATCTTGATTTTTCTTTTGTTTTCGTATATTATTCTTATATCAATCGGGTTCTGAATGACCGTCATTCTTCGTCCACATCAAGATCGCATCCTTGATCGTATGCTTGCATACA